>ERZ827168.679-NODE-679-length-53241-cov-5.548960_pt1 | contig 53241 bp, 46 predicted proteins | sample MGYA00519868_ERZ827168 | MGnify/ENA primary metagenome ERZ827168 (study PRJEB31778, sample SAMEA3449271) | human gut metagenome | biome: human gut; feature: human-associated habitat; material: faeces | place: United Kingdom | collected 2010/2012 ...
CGCGCGTCCGTTGTCAGCTGCCGCGTAGTCGGAGAAATCCGCGTCGGCTGAGAAGCGTTCGAGGAAATTCTCGTTGGAAGTGGGGTTCGCTGCGCGAGCCGCGGAATCCGTGCTTGCCGCGGCGCGTTCCGAGGAAGCCGCGCCGGACGCAAACGCCGCCGCGCGCCCGTTTTCGGTCGCCGCGCGGGCAGAGAAACCCGTGTCCGCCGCCGCGCGTCCGTTGTCAGCTGCCGCGTAGTCGGAGAAATCCGCGTCGGCTGAGAAGTGTTCGAGGAAATTCTCGTTGGACGTGGGGTTCGCTGCGCGAGCCGCGGAATCTACGCCGTTCACGCGAGCCGCGGAGTCCGCGTCGGCTGAGAAGCGTTCGAGGAAGTTCTTGCCGGATGAGGGGGTTGCTGCGCGAGCCGCAGAATCCGTGCTTGCCGCGGCGCGTTCCGAGGAAGTTGCGCCGGATGCAAACGCCGCCGCTCGTCCATTGTCGGCTGCCGCGTAGTCGGAGAAACCCGCGTCGGCTGAGAAGCGTTCGAGGAAATTCTCGTTGGACGTGGGGTTCGCTGCGCGAGCCGCGGAGTCCGCGTCGGCAGAGAAGCGTTCGAGGAAATTTTCGCCGGACGCGGGGGTTGCCGCGCGAGCCGCGGAATCGGAGTTCATCGCGCCGCTCGTAGAGGAATCCGCGCCGGGTGCAAACGTTGCGGCGTACCTGTTTTCGGTCGTCGTGCGTGCCGCGGAATCGGAGTTCGCTGCGCCGCGAGCGGGAGAATCCGCGTCGGTTGAGAAGCGTCCAGAGGAAGCTGCGCCGGGCACAGGCGACGCTGCGCGCGCCGCGGAGTCCGCGCCGGTGGAGAAACGTTCGAGGAAATTTGCGCCGGAGGCGAGCACCGCCGCGCGGTCGTTTTCGGGCGTGCTGCGCGCGGAGGGATTCGCGGTCGCTGCCGAGCGTTCGTTTTTATGGAGAATGCGGGCAAAAAAACCCCTGCCTGTCGAGGTTTTGGTTTCGGACATCGTGCGTACCGAAGAATTTGCGGCTGCCACGGAGGAAGCGGGCGTACCCGCGCGTTCCGGGGAAGCCGCACCGGAAGAACTCGCCGCCGCGCGTTCCGAGAGAGCCGCGCCGGAAGCGGATGCCGCCGCGCGTTCCGAGGGAGCCGCGCCGGAAGCGAAGGTTGCCGCGCGTTCCGGGGAAGCTGCGTCGGGAGCGAAGGTTGCCGCGCGTTCCGGGGAAGCTGCGCCGGGAGCGAAGGTTGCCGCGCGTTCCGGGGAAGCCGCACCGGAAGCACCCGTTGCCGCGCATTCCGGAGAAGCCGCGCCGGAGACGAAGGTTGCCGCGCGTTCCGGGGAAGCCGTGCCGGAAGCGAAGGTTGCCGCGCGTTCCGAGGGAGCCGCGCCGGAAGCGAAGGTTGCCGTGCGTTCCGGGGAAGCCGCGCCGGAAGCGAAGGTTGCCGCGCGTTCCGGGGAAGTCGCGCCGGAAGAGCAGGTTGCCGCGCGTTCCGGGGAAGCCGCGCTGGGAGCGCAGGCCGCCGGGCGGGCGGGCTCGTGGATGGTGTGCTCGAAGAAGTTTTCGCCGGGGGCAAGCGTTTCGCGAACAATCGTCTCCGTGCGCTCGCCGCCGATTTCCAGCACGTAGCGCAGGTCGCACGCGCCCGCGGCTTCCGCGCGCACGGCGGTGCGCGCCGTCCACGGCGCGTCGTCGGGAACGTTCAGCGAAAGCGAGGTGATCGCCGCGCTTCCGACCGTTCGCAGCAGGCAGCCGCCGTCAAGGCCGACGCGCGGCCAAAGGGGCGCGGCGGCGGGCACGGCGAACGCGATCGTCAGCGTGGCTCCCGGCTCGCCCGCGGGCAGCGCGATTTCGGCTTCCGTGTCGTCGCCGCGCGCCAGCTCGCGCCCGTCTAACAGCGCCGTCCATTCGCCGCGCAGCCCGAACAGGCTCAGATACGCCCGCCCGTCCGCCGGGAAGCCGCCCTCGGGCGAAAGGGAATAGCGCCACTCGCGGCGGTAGATCCATTCGTTTTTCAGAAGGTCGGCGGCGCTCTCGCCGTCCGTTAAAATTCCCGCGCCGCGCAGCGCGTCGCTCACGCACGCGGGCGCGTCCAGACGCACGGGGGTCAGGATTCCGTCGGTCAGATACCAGCTTCCGTTCAGACGCTTCAGCAAGGCGCTCCCTCCCCCTTGCGGGCGTGCGCGGCCAGCAGAAGCGCCGCAATGGTCTTCGCGTCCTCAAAGCCGCCGGTCAGCGCCGTGCGCACGGCCTCGTTAAGCGGCATGCGCACGAGGTCGAGAAATTCGTCGTCGTCAAAATCGGTTTCGCCGCGGGTCAGCCCCTCGGCCAGATACAGGGAGATGGTCTCCGTGCAGAAGCCGGGCGTGGTGGCCAGATCGACCAGATGCGTCCATTTTTTCGCGGTGAAACCCGTTTCCTCGTGCAGCTCGCGCTTCGCGGCCACAAGGTGATCCTCGCCCGCGGAATCCAGCTTGCCCGCGGGCACCTCCGTCAGCACGCGCTGAAGCGGCGTGCGGAACTGCCGCACCAGATAGACATAGCCCTCGTCGTCCACCGGCACAATCGCCGACGCGCCCTTGTGAATCGCCACCTCGCGCATCGCCGGCTTGCCGTTGGGCAGCGTAACATCCCATTTTTCCAGATTGATCACGTGCCCGTTGTAAATCGACGTGCGCGCGTCCAGTCTCTCTCTCAGTTTCTCGTCCTGCATAGCCATTCCTGCCTTGCGTAAAAAATCCCTGTGTAACCAATTCGCCCCGCCGCCGCAAATTCCTGCCGACTTTGGAAGGAAAAACCGGATTTGACAGCCCGCCGCGCGAAAGCGTATAATAAAAACCACGTTCATCAAACAAAGGAGAGGAAATCCATGAAAAAAACCTTCGCGCTGTTCCTCGCGCTGCTGCTTACCCTCGGCCTGTGCGCCGCCGAAGCGCCCGCGGAAGAGAGCTGGCAGGTGGGCAGCTTCGTTTCCTTCGGCCGCTACGCCCAGAACGCCGACGGTGAGGAAACGCCCCTTGAGTGGCTCGTGCTGGAAAACGACGGCCGCGCGGCGCTTCTGATCAGCCGGTACGTGCTGGAATATCGGTCGTTTCACGATCAGTTCCAGAGCGTCACGTGGGAAAAATCCTCGCTTCGCAGATGGCTGAACGGCGATTTCCTGAATCAGGCGTTCACGGCGGACGAGCAGGCGCGGATTTTCCTGGTCGATGTCATCGCGGAGAAAAACCCGCAGTACAGCACGAATCCCGGCGCGAACACGAAGGATAAGGTGTTCCTTCCGAGCATTTCCGACATGAAAGACTTCTTCCACAGCGACCGTTCCCGCATGGCGGCCGCGACGGTGCGCGCGCTGGGTCAGGCGCCGCTGAAAAACGACTTCGACAAGGTGGACGGCCAGCCGACCGGCTCGTGGTGGCTCCGCGCGCCCGGCAACGGCGGCCGCAGCGCCGCGTTCGTCGACACGGACGGCGCCGTCGAGCGGCACGGCGCGTATGTCGACACGAAAAACGGCGTTCGCCCCTGCGTGTGGGTGCGGCTTCCCGAAGCCGTGGAGATATACCGAATCGGCGAGAGCGTCACCTTCGGCCGCTATCCGCAGACGGAATCCGGCGACGACGATATGCCCATCGAATGGACGGTGGTGAGTCTCGATGGGGACACGGCGCTTCTGATCAGCCGGCATGTGCTGGACTGCCAGCCGTATCACGCCGAGTATGTGCACACGCCGTGGGCGTCGAGCTCGCTTCGCCAGTGGCTGAACGCGGACTTCGCGAACCGGGCGTTTACGTCGGAGGAGAAAACGCGCATCGTTCCGGCGCAGGTGAAAGTGGATTTCGCGCCATGGGGCGCGCCGGATTCGGGCAGCGATACCGTCGACGACGTGTTCCTTCTGAGCGTGGCAGAGGCGGAGCAAATCTTTCTGACCGACGAAATTCGCGTTTGCGCGCCCACGGCCTACGCCATCCGGCAGGGCGTTTACACGGAACCGGCCGACACGGAAACCGGCCTGTCCTGCTGGTGGTGGCTTCGCTCCTTTGGCAGCCTGCGCCGCTATGCCGCGGAGATTGCCAGCGACGGAAGCGTTGAGCGAGGCGGAGAATGCGTGAACTACGACCGCGTCGGCGTGCGTCCGTGCGTGTGGGTGCGGATTCCCTGACGCCGCGCACAGGCTTCCATAGAAACCGCGTTCGCCCCGCGGGCAGAGCGACCTGCCGGCGGGGCGAGCTTTCTTATTAATATAGCTGAATCACGTTCCAGCTCGCCCTGCCAAGGCGGATTTCGCCGGTGAACGGCGCTTCGGGGTGTTGGGTGGGCGCGACGGTGTTCGGCGCGAGCTCGGTGTTCACGGCGTTTACGTCGTCGTGATGCAGGGTCGTCTGCTTCATCCGGGTGAAGCTTTTGAACGCGCGCAGGTCGACGGACAGGCACGCGTCCTCGGTCAGGTCGCGGTTCACGGCGAAGATGGTCACGCCGCCGTTTTCGTCCACCGTCGCGGCCGCGTCCACCATGGGCACGTCGGTATAGTGGCGGGTGTCGCGCCTTTCGCACTCGATGCGCGGCGTCAGCGATTCGCCGCGGCCCAGCGCGGAGGCGTGCATCATGGGATAGAAGATCGTCTGCGCCCACGCGCCGCCGCCGTTTCGCGTCATGATCGGCGCGATCACGTTCACCAGCTGCGCCATGCAGGCGATTTTCACGCGGTCGGCGTTGCGCAGGAAGGTGATCAGCATCAGACCCACCAGCAGCGCGTCCTCAAAGTTGTATACGTCCTCAAGCAGCGGCAGCGCGCGCCCCCACTTGTCGCGCTTTTTCAGCTCCTTGTCCTGCTTGTGCGAATGATACCACACGTTCCACTCGTCAAAGCTCAGATTCACGCGCTTTTTGGCGTGCTTCTTGCCCTTCACCGCGTCGCAGATGCTGACCACGGTCTTGATGAACTCGTCCAGATCCATCGTGGAGGCGAGGAAGTCCTCGGTGTTGCCGTCGGGATTCCCATAGTAGCGGTGCAGCGACACGTAGTCCACGTGGTCGTAGCACTCGCTCAGCACCCTGTATTCCCAGTCGCCGAACGTGGGCATGCGGGAGGAGGACGAGCCGCACGCCACCAGCTCGATGGACGGGTCGACCCACTTCATCAGCTTCGCGGCCTCGCAGGCGGTGCGGGCGTATTCCTCGGCGGTCTTCGCGCCCATCTGCCACGGGCCGTCCATTTCGTTGCCCAGACAGAACAGCTTCACGCCGAAGGGGTCCCTGCGGCCGTTTTTGATTCGCATGTCGCTGTAGAGACTGCCGGAGGGATGGTTCAGATATTCCACCACGTTGCGCGCGTCGTCCGGGCCGCGGGTGCCCAGATTCACGGCATACATGATTTCGGTATCGGCCTTTTTCGCCCAGTCGGCGAATTCATGAATGCCCACCTCGTTCGTCTCGGTGGTCATCCACGCGAGGTCGAGCCGCTTCGGACGGTTTTCGCGCGGCCCCACGGAATCCTCCCAGCGGAAGCCGGACACAAAATTGCCGCCCGGATAGCGCACCACGGGCACGTTCAGCCGCTTCACCAGCGAGAGCACGTCCCGCCGGAAGCCCTGCTCGTCGGCCTCGGGATGCCCCGGCTCGTAGATGCCGCCGTATACCGCGCGGCCCAGATGCTCGATGAACGAGCCGAACAGACGCCTGTCCACCGGCCCGACGACGTAATTTCTGTCCAGAATCAGCGAAGCCTTTTTCATGGAACGCTCCTCCGTATGTTTGAATTTTCGCTTCATATATATCATACGCCGCCGCGTTTGTCAATCGCTTTCTTTACAAAACGCGGCTTGCCCCGGCGCGGGAATTATGGTACGATAAAATTCAATTTAAAAGGAAAGGATTTGTTACATTGGTTTCCCGTCTTCGCGCCCTGTTTCGGGGCATTCCCCCGGTGTACCTTCTGATCTCGTTCCTGTCCAGTGCCTTCCTCGCCTTCGGGCTGTACAACGTGCACGCCATTTCCGGCGTGACGGAGGGCGGCGTGCTGGGTCTCACGCTGCTGTTCGATCATCATTTCGGCATTTCCCCCTCGGTGAGCGGCTTCCTCATGAACGTTTTGTGCTACGCGATGGGCTTTCGCCTGCTGGGGCGCACGTTTCTGATCTATTCCGCCGTCTCGACGGTGGGCTTTTCGCTGAGCTACCGCGTGTATGAATGCTTCCCGCCGCTGTGGCCGCAGATTGCGAATCTTCCGCTTGCGGCGGCGTTTGCGGGCGCGCTGTTCGTGGGCGTCGGCGCGGGGCTGTGCGTGCGGCTGGGCGGCGCGCCCGGCGGCGACGACGCGCTGGCAATGAGCCTTTCGCACGTCACGCGCCAGCCGATCGAGCGCATTTATCTTTTGAGCGACCTGATCGTGCTGCTTCTGTCGCTCACGTATATTCCGCTTCGGCGCATCGCGTGGTCGCTGCTCACGGTGACCCTGTCCGGCCAGCTGATCGGCGTGATTCAGCGCCTGCCGCTGCCGGAAAAAATCTTTGGAAAGAGGGTTGTAAAACATGGCTAAAAAGCTTCTGGCCTGCGCGCTGGCGCTCGCCCTGCTCTTCTCCGCGTGCGCGGAGCGCATCTTCGAGCCCACGGACGCGGTGGACGGCAAGAAGCGCGCGCTGGAGGTGTTTTTAGAATGCGGCTTCTCCGCCGAGTACGGCGACAGCACCGGCTGCCTTCAGCGCTGGGAAGCGCCCATCGTCATCTGCGTGTACGGCGAGCCGACGGACGAGGACTGGGAGCAGCTGGAGGGCTTCCTGATGGAGCTGTCCTTCCGCGTGCCGACGCTGCCGTCCATCCGCCTGACGGACGACGAAAACGAAGCCAACGTCGAAATGTTCTTCCTGACGGACGAGGAGCTTCCGTCGGTCATGCCGGAATTCATTCCGGGCAACCGCGGCTTCGTGTACTGCTACAGCGAGGGCAGCGTGTTCTACACGGCGCGGATCGCCATCGAGACCGGCTCCACGTCGCAGGCCGAGCGCAGCCACATCATCCGCGAGGAGCTGGTGAACGGCCTTGGGCTTCTGAACGACCACCTGCTGTATTCCGACAGCGTGATCTACCAGAACTACAACAACAACATGCCCACCGAAATGGACTGGCTGATGCTCAACATGGTGTATTCGCCGCTTCTGTGGCCGGGCGTGGCGCGCGCGCAGGCCGGGGAAATTCTGCTGGCGGAGATTCTGCGCTGACGGAGGAAACGGAGCATGCTCACGCTGATTAAAATGGAAGAAAAATACCGCCCGCTGCTTAATGAAATGATGGACGAATGGACGGCGGCGGGCGAAACGATCATTCCCTACGCGATTCGCAAGTGCGATTATCACGACTTCGCGCGCTATCTGGACAGCCTTGAGGTGCGCGAGGACAGCACGGGACGCCTGGTGCCGGATTCCACGTTCTTCTGTCTGGACACCGATCGGCAGAAGCTCGTCGGCGCGGTGAACATCCGCCACCGGCTGAACGAGGGTCTGCTGGCGACGGGCGGGCATATCGGCGACGGCGTCCGCCCCAGCGAGCGCGGCAAGGGGTACGGCACACAGATGATCGCGCTGGCGCTGGACGAATGCCGGAAAATGGGCATTGACCGCGTGCTGATGTGCTGCGACGAAACGAACCGCGCCTCCGCCCGCACCATCGAGAAAAACGGTGGCGTGCTGGAAAACACCCTCGCCGGGCCGGACGGAAACGTGGTTCGGCACTATTGGATTGAACTGGGGGCGGAAGGTTGAGCAATACGTAATGGCCTACTCCGCGGAGCAGGATCGCATCCGCGCGCTGCTGCCCGCGGGCGCGTCTTCGCTGCGCCCCGTGCTGCGCATCAACGCGGAAATCTGGGACGACGCGCACGGCTGCGTGGAATTCAAAACGGCGGTGGAGAAAAACGGGCTTCGCGGCTGGCTGAACATCGCCCGCTGGACGGACGTTCCCTTCGAGCGCCGCGGCCGGAGGACCGTGTTCCGCACGGAATTTCTGGAAATTTCCTTCACTGGCACGGGTGTCGAGGGCGGCTGCCCGGCGGAAAAGGACAACGCGGGCTGCTGGTTTTCCGGCGCGGCCGAAACGCTGCGCCCGCCGGAGGCGATTGCGGCGCGCAAGGAATTCTGCGGCTGCCAGTTTCAATGGCGCTTCACCGGCGCGGACGCGCACGGCGCAAGCCTTGGCAAGACCCTTCCGGCCGTTCCGGAGGACGTGAAAACCGTCTATCCAAAGCAGCCCCTCACCGCGCCGAACGCGGCGGCCATCCCATGCGCGCAGGTGCTGGGAACCTGCCGGGTAACCTTTGAAAGACAGATGTGAATTACTGTCAGTCATGTTCATGCACGTGTGATTCATATCCGGCATATAAAAAGATAAAATTGAATATTTCGCGCGACACATATTGCATTTTGGCGTTTCCCGGCGTATAATGGATCACAAAAACGTTCAAAGGGGGAGCGGCGGGTATGAGTCGCGTTTATAATTTTGCCGCGGGGCCGGCGATGATGCCGGAGGAAGCGCTGGAGCGCGCGGCGGCGGAGATGCTTTCCTATAAGGGCACGGGCATGTCGGTGATGGAGATGAGCCACCGCTCGTCCGCGTATCAGGAAATTTTCGACCACACGGTAAATCTTCTGCGCGAGCTGATGGAGATTCCGGACGAATACGAGGTGCTGCTGCTTCAGGGCGGCGCGACGGGGCAGTTCGCCGCCGTGCCGATGAACCTTCTGAAAACCGGCGCGGACTACGTGGACAGCGGCAACTTCGCCCACGGCGCGTTCGTCGAGGCGCAGAAGTACGGAAACGCGCGCGTGATCGCGTCTTCCCGCGAGGAAAGCTACGCCCGTGTGCCGGACGTGGACGCGGGCGCGATTGATCCGGACGCGGACTACGTGTACATCACCACCAACAACACCATTTACGGCACGCGCTTTACGCGCCTGCCCGACTGCGGAAAGGTGCCGCTGGTGGCGGATATGTCGTCCAACATCCTGTCCGAGCCGTACGACGTGCGCGATTTCGGCGTGATTTTCGCCGGCGCGCAGAAAAACATCGGCCCGGCGGGGCTGACGGTCGTCGTCGTGCGCAAGGATCTTCTGGGTCATGCCCGCCCCGACACGCCCAAGATTTTCGACTGGGCGAAGCAGGCGCAGGCGGGCAGCATGCTGAACACGCCCGCCACCTACGCCATCTATATGGCCGGGCTGTGCCTTGAATGGCTGAAAAAGGAGGGCGGCGTGCGCGTGATTTGCATGCGCAACCAGGTGAAGGCGAAGCTGCTCTATGATTTTCTGGACGAAAGCCGCCTGTTCCGCGGCACGGCGGCGCGCGAGAGCCGCTCGCTGATGAACGTCACCTTCCGCACGCCCAGCCCTGAAACCGACGCGGCGTTCGTCAAATTCGCCGCCGCGCAGGGTCTTGTGAACCTCAAGGGCCACCGCCTCGTCGGCGGCATGCGCGCCAGCATCTATAACGCCATGCCCGTCGAGGGCGTGACCCGGCTGGTCGAAGCCATGAAGCAATTCGAAGCGGAGGGAATCGCGAGATAGCGTCCTTCCACAGAAAATGGAGTGCAGCATACCATGACAGACATCCGATTATTGAATCCCGTCTCCCCGGTTTGGCGCGAGGTGCTTTCGCCGGAGGAATATCATCTGAGCGAGGACGCGCCGTCGCCGCGGGCGATCATCGTGCGTTCGGCCGACATGCACGGCATGGCGCTGCCCGAAACCGTGCTGGCGGTCGGGCGCGCGGGCGTGGGCGTGAACAACATTCCGCTGGACGAACTGGCGGAAATGGGCGTTCCCGTGTTCAACACGCCGGGCGCGAACGCCAACGCCGTGAAGGAGCTGGTCATCGCCGCGCTGCTGCTCGCCTCGCGCGATATTGCGGGCGGCATCGAGTGGGCGAAGGGTTTGCAGGAAAACGGCGCGTCCGTGGAGAAACAGGTAGAGAAGGGCAAAAAGGCGTTCGCCGGGCCGGAGCTCGCCGGGAAGACGCTGGGCGTCGTCGGTCTGGGCGCGATCGGCCTGATGGTCGCCAACGCGGGCGTGGCGCTGGGCATGAACGTGCTGGGCTACGACCCCTACATATCGATCGACAACGCGTGGAAGCTCTCCCGCGCCGTCGCGCACGCGCAGACCCTCGACGAGGCGCTGGAAAAATCCGACTATGTGACCGTGCACATGCCGCTGACGGACGAGACGCGCGGCGCGATTGACGCGGAAACGCTTTCGCGCATGAAGCCCGGCGCGGCGCTGATCAACTTCGCGCGCGGCGAGCTGGTGGATACCGGAGCCGTGCTTCGCGCGCTCGAGACCGGCGCGCTCCGCCGCTACGTGTGCGACTTCCCCACGGAAGCGCTCCTGCGCGCGAAAAACTGCGTGTGCCTGCCGCATCTGGGCGCGAGCACGCCGGAAAGCGAGGACAACTGCGTGCGCATGATCGTCCGCCAGCTGGACGCGTATCTGAAGACCGGCGCGCTCACGCATTGCGTCAACTTCCCGGACGCCGACCCCGGCCGCCTGACTGCCGCGCGGCTCGTCGTTCTGCACCGGAACGTCCCCAGCGTGGTCAGCTCCATCACGGCGCTGATCTCGCGCCGCGGCATCAATATTTCCAATATGCTCAACCGCTCCCGCGGCGCGTACGCCGTCACCTTCCTCGACCTCGACGAGTGCCCGCCCGCCGCCACCGCCGCCGAAATCGAAGCCCTTCCCACCATCTGCCGCGCCCGCGTCCTGACGCCGTAGCCTCTGCGCGGGCAATCGCATACACAAAGGAGAGAAAGCGCATGAAGTTTCCAGGTCTGAAGCCGGACGACATTTATCTTCCCGCGGAAGGGATTGACCTGCGCCGGTGGGCGGTCGTCGCCTGCGACCAGTACACCTCGCAGCCGGAGTACTGGCGGCGGGTGGAGGCATACGTGGGCGCGCATCCGTCCACGCTTCACATCGTGCAGCCGGAAATCGATCTGGAGCGCGCCGGCGCGCGCATTCCCGCCATTCACCGGGCGATGCGCGAATACCTTTCGAACGGAACGCTCGTGCGTGCCGTTCGAAACGGCTTCACGCTCACCGAGCGCACCACCGCGTCCGGCGCGCGGCTGGGTCTGGTGGCCGCCGTCGATCTGGAGGAATACGACTTCACGCCCGGCTCCGGCGCGATGGTCCGCGCCACGGAGGGCACGATTCGCGAGCGGATTCCCCCGCGCCTGCGCATCCGCGAGGGCGCGCCGCTGGAGTGCCCGCACGTGATGCTGCTTCTGGACGACCCCGCCCGCACCGTGATCGAGCCGCTGCACGCGCGCCTGCGCGAAACTGCGCCGCTGTGCGATTTCGAGCTGATGGAGAACGGCGGCCGCCTGCGCGTGTGGGGCGTGGAGGGAGACGCGCTCGCGCCGGTTTCCGACGCGCTGTCGGCGCTTTGGGAGAAGTCGGACGGCTTCCTGTACGCCGTGGGCGACGGAAACCATTCCCTCGCGACCGCCAAGGCGCGCTGGGACGCGCTGAAGCCCGCGCTTTCGCCCGGGGAAGCCCAGACCCACCCGGCGCGCTACGCCCTCGCCGAAATCGTGAACCTCCATTCGCCCGCGCTCGCGTTCGAGCCCATCCATCGCGTGCTGTTCGGCGCGGACATGGAAGACCTCGTCTCCGCCTATCGCGCCCACCTCGCCAGCCGCGGCATGAAGCTGACCGCCGTCGAGCCGCTCTCCTCCCGCGCCAGCGGAACGAAGCCCGCCGAGCCGTCTTCTTTCCCCGCCAGCGGAATGAAGCCCGCCGAGCCGTCTTCCTCCTGCGCGTGCGGAATGAAGCCCGTCGAGCCGTCTTCCTCCTGCGTCTGCGGAGCGAAGCCCGCCGAGCCGTCTTCCTCCGCCTGCGGCATGACCCCGACGGACGAAGCCGAGCTGACGTTCGTCTCCGGGAATGCCCGCGCAAGCTACCGCGTGGGGAATCCGGAAAATCCCCTGCCCGTGGCGGTGCTTCAGCCGTTTCTGGACGAGTATCTTCATAGCCACCCCGCTGCGCGCATCGACTACGTGCATGGCGCGGCCGCCGTCGAGTCCCTCTGCCAGACTCCGCACACCACCGGCGTCCTCCTGCCCGCCATCGATAAGTCCGCCCTCTTCCCCGCCGTCCGCCAAGGCGGCGCACTCCCGCGCAAAACCTTCTCCATGGGCGAACCCGACGAAAAGCGCTACTACATGGAGTGCCGGAAAATTCTGTAATAATGTTTGACAAAGCTCATGAATTATTGTAGAATTATAATGCAACGATAATACTCTTGATTTTTACGATGGCGCGCGTTTGATTTTGTCTTCTGCCTCGATGAAGAGGTTTCCCTAAGGCATATACATGACAAGAAAGGTGGAGAAGCGGAATGAAGAGAATCATGGCAATGCTGCTCGCGCTGCTGCTGCTCTTTGGCGGAGCGGCAATGGCGGACGACGACTTAAACACCATCGTGCAACGGCTGGAAGGGTATCTGGACGAACTGATGAACTCGGAAGGCAACGGCGTGGACACAACGAAGCTCGAGACATGCGTGGAATTTCTCAAGGAAACGAAGAATCGAAAGAAAAAGCCGCTGGAGCTGTATTGCTCGGTTCTTCTGTCCATCGAACGGAATCAGTTTGACAGTGCAGACGACGACATGTTTGTGCTGCGCAACGAGAGCATGACGAAGGCTTTCGAGGAGAGCTTTGTAAGGAGCGCCGGCAGGGAGACGTCCATCCCGACCGTTGAGCAGCTGTACAATTATCTTCAGGGGCGCAGGGCGGAGTATGAAAAGAAATATGAGGCCGCTCTTTCGTTCTACGGCAAGTGCGCGGATGGCTTTGATACATACAATCGAATGGAAAACATCAAGTATGAACTGTACGATTCGGCGATGGAGCTCTACAGAGTGGGCGAGTATGAACAGGCGAAAGACCTGCTGGAAGAGCTTGCTCAGATGATGTATGAGGAAGCGGTTCAGGTGCTGAAGAATTTCGTCACGCCCACGCCGGCTCCCACGCCCGCGCCGACGCCCGTGCCGTTTACCATTGGAAATTCCGTTGAATTTGGCAGCTATCCGCAGACGGCGGCCGGCAATGACAATACGCCCGTCGAATGGCTGGTTCTGGAGAACGACGGAGAAACAGCTCTGCTTATCAGTCGATATGCGCTGGATTGCCAGCAGTACAATACCGGGGAAGAAGATACCACATGGGAACAATGTGCGCTTCGCGACTGGCTGAATAACGAATTTTATAACCGTGCATTCAGCTCGGATGAAAAGAAGCGCATCGTAAAGAGCAGCGTCAGCGCGGATGAAAATCCGTCGTATTCAACAGACCCCGGCAACGCGACGGAGGATAACGTATTCCTTCTGAGCGTCTTGGAAGCGCAGAAGTACTTCAATGACGACGAAGCAAGAATGTGTGCGGCGACGGACTACGCAATTCAACAGGGCGCATATAGAAGCGACAGTCATAGGGCAGATGGCATAGGCACCTGCTGGTGGTGGCTCCGCTCGCTCGGCGACCATAGCGACTACGCTGTTCTTGTCAATACCGCCGGATCCATCAGCGACTTCGGCTACCCTGTCTGCATCCCCAGCAGCGCGGTGCGCCCGTGCGTGCGGGTTCGGCTTTTCTAAGGCGCCACCGCACAACTCGGCGGCGCGTCGGGCGATGTCTTTTCCGCCATCTGCGACATGCAAATTCCTCGATTTACCTCCAGTAAACCTTCGGAATTTGCATTTGCATCTGACGAAAAATCCATTCGCCGGCCGACCGCCTCATTTGTGCGGCGCCTCCTTAAATCGATTCCCCCATGAATCGGTCGAATGCCAACACCGGGTCAGATATTGAGAGAAAATCTGAAAGAAATACTGGTATTTGTCCCTGCCGTGGCGTATAATATTTTGTGGTGTTGTTTTCATCTCAAGGAATTATACCACACAAAAAAGGATTTGTCCCTCTTTCGGGCTCCAAATCCTTTTTTGTCTTGTTTGGGCGTTTTTTCACAGCCCCGCCACACTGCGTGCCAGCGCGTCCATTTCTTTATACACCCTCGACTCCACATCCACCAGCGCCGAAAAATCCATCCGCGGTATGTATCTCGACTCCGTCTCGTCGTGCAGCGCCTTCGCGGCGCGCAGGCAGCCGTAGGCGCGGTTCAGCACGGCCTCGTATTCCGGCGGCGTGGAGGTCGAATCGGCAAACAGCCCGTCGTACACCCGCGCCGCGGGCACGCGCTCGCCGGTTATGAACAGCGGAAGCTGGGGAAGATACAGATGCGCATACGTCTCCGGCGAAAGAGGATCCAGAAAATACACAACGTCCAGCCCCCGCGCCCGCGCCTCCGCGCCCAGCGCGCGCAAAAGCGCGTCCGGACTGCCGCCGAACGGACACGCCACGCGCACGGTGATCTCGCGCGCGAAATCGCCGGCAAAGCTCACATAGCCCATGCACGTGTGCGCGCCAAGGAAGAATCGCCGTTCGCGCCCGCCGGGACGCGCTTCGTCCGGCAGAAGCGCCTTCAGGTCGTTTTCGGGCTTCCGGAAATCGCCCGCCGGACGCACCGCGGAGCGAATCGCCTCGGCGGCGGTCAGGTAGGCGCAGGCGTTTCGGAAGCATTCCGCCGTTCGCGCCCGCAGCTCCTCCAACCGTGAAACGTCGCCGGACAGCGCGTCGCAGTCCAGAAACTCGCCCAGATTCAGCAGAATGTCCCGCGCGCCGGGCAGAAGCGGATCGTACGCGTGCGGGCTGGTCGCGTCCAGCATGGCGACGTCCAGCGTCTCGTCCACAATGCCGTCCAGACTGTCCGGGTCGGACGAGCAGGAAAACAGGCTCACCGCGTGTCCCGCGGCGCGCTGCCGCCCGGCGACGCGGCGCATCAGCCCACTCTTCCCCACGCCCGGCGCGCCCTTGATATAGAATACCCTTCTCCGCCCGGAAAACACGCCGTCAAAGCCCGAAACGAACCCGCGCGCCGTGTTCGCGCCCGCGAAGCATCGAATGCCCGATTGCATGCGCTCACCCCACATAAAAAACTTCCCAGTATTGTATGCCCGCGCGGACGCATACTGAACCGGGAAAGGGAGGTTTTCGCGAATGAAGCAGAACGAAACGCTGCTGTGCGAGCTGGCGCGGGCGGCAAAGATGGGAAAGGACAGCGTGTCCATGCTAATGAAGAAGACCGACGACGCGCCGATGCGCCGCGAGCTTATGCGCGAAATGTCGGAATACGCCGCGTCCGAGGCCAGGGCGAAGCGCATGCTCTTTGAAACCTGCGGAAAGCGCGGCCCGGCGCATCCGATCGCGCAGGCGGGCGCGTGGCTGGGCATTCAGATGGAGACCCTGCGCGACCGCTCGCCCTCGCACCTCGCGGACACGCTGATTCAGGGCTCCACGATGGGCGTGATCGACATGACCCGCGCCCGCGCGCGCTGCCCGGAGGCCGACCCCGGCGCGCATCAGCTGGCAAACGAATTTCTGAAAAACGGACAGGAATCCATCGAACGGCTCAAGCGCTTCCTGTAAATTGGGAGTACAATATCCGGCATCACATTAAATGTATAGGCATTCTCTTGTCGAAGAGTACTCAAACAGAGGTCCTGTTGCAGCAATAGAGTCCGAACAGGGCCTTTAGTCATCTCATGAGAAGCCACATGCCTATGCCGGTTTATGTTGCAATAATCGTTTAGGATGCTGTCAGTTGTCATCGCGGTTAACTGCAATTTAAATATTGCATAATTTTGTTGACAATTGCAAGCATCGGTGCTATTATTTTATTAACATGATAGGTGTATGATTCTATAGCAATTCAAGGAGAAACCGAAATGAAGCGTTTTTTTCAGACTTTGCTTTTCATCTTGCTCGTATCCATTAGCTGTAATATAGCATCGAGCTCTAAAGCAGACGCGCTATATGAAGGCTCTGTCAAGTGTGATCAGGAGTATTACTTTGTTGGAGATACTATACAATTAAGTTGGAAGTTTAAAATTCTTGAGACTTATAGCATTTGTCATTTTTACATAAAATTTAAGGCATTGGATGGCACCATTACCACAGTACGTTCTAGTGGCTATACAGGCTCTTATTCATACATTCCAACAGAAGAAGGAATTATTATGTGCGTACTTACATGGAGCCACTATAATTCTGCAGGCGGATACACGACAAACAGGAGTTATGTTGTCAAATCAATTTACATCTGCGATCACATAGGTATTGATGCGGATACAGATGATTTTGTATTCATAAACGCAGACAGTGAAGCAATCCTGCAATACGAAATAACGGGTTCTAAGAGAAAATCTTATTCCCTTAAATGGACATCTACCGATGAATCAATAGTATCCGTAGATAAATTCGGTTCAATCAAAGCAAGGCAGCAGGGAATCTGCGATATAACGTTAACAGTAACACAGTCTATCGCAAGAGAGACTGTTACAGCCACATGGTGTGTCATCGTTATTCTTCCACGTAATATTGATTTAGGCTCATCCACGCCCAATTATAATACATTGCACATTTTTGACTCTGTGCAATTGCATTCGAGTGAATTCGATTCATCATCAGTCAATTTTATCTCTTCGACTCCAAATGTTGTATACGTATCAAATGATAATGAAATAGTAGCAGTAGGCGCAGGAAGTTCAACCATCTCGATCATGTTTGGAGATGACATTTCTGGTGAGATTTTGTTCAATGTACATCCTATCGTAAATTATAGACTGCAAGAGCCAACCTGTTCGTCCACGGGAACATCCTCCGGCAGATACTGCAACCAATGCAAAGCATGGATTACTCCGATACAAACGCTTGATCGTCTTGCTCATACCGACAACAATAGCGATTCTGTCTGTGATATTTGCAATCAAGCTTTTTATAACGCGCAAATACCAGACAGGGTGGAATTGATAGAATCCGAAGCCTTCGATGGTTGCAATAGTCTCATATCTATAGCAATCCCAGCAAGCGTCACACATATCGAAGACGATGCTTTCTCAAATTGTGGGAGTGTAACTCTGTTCGTTGAAGAGGGTTCATATGCCGAGATATATTGCATTCAAAATTCAATCTCTTATCGCATTAATGATAAAAACTCCTAAGTAACATATACAGCAGACAACGGCGGAGGAATTTTCCCCCGCCGCTTTTGCTATTTCCGGTCGCGCCGCTTGCCCGTCAGATGCTCAACGTCCATGCGCAGGATGACCACGGCCCGCAGATGCCTTTCGTCAAACTCGTGCGCATGCTCGGGATCGTAGTGGCGCATGATGGCCTTGAGCGCCTCAACGCCCTCCGCGGGATCGTCCACCACGGAGATTCTTCCCCGCCCCAGCACGCTTTCATACTTCCACGTCGTCGCGCAGGCCACCTTCGCGAGCTCCAGCACGTGCGCGCGGCTCATCGAAAACGCGCAGCGTCCGTCGCGGGCAATCAGGTCGAGCTTCTTGCCCTCGCGCGCGCCGTGAAAATACAGTGCGGGCTTTCCGTCCCGCATGACCAGCGCGAAATTCATCGGCAGCACATAGGGATAGCCATCCACGTCGTTCAGCGCGAGCTCGCAGATGTCGCACCCGCGCATGATTTCCAGAATCTGCTCAAAGTCCTTCACTTCCCGGTCGGCACGCCGCACGAAAATCCCTCCCAATCACAAAAGTCCGCTCACAAGCGTAATCACAATGCCCGCCGCGGCGCTCAGGCCGTACAGCGTGGACGTGATCACGAGGTTCTCCTTCAGATTTTTGTTCGTCCTGAACAGCACCAGAAGTCCGATGCCCGCGTTGGACAGAAGCCCCGCAAACAGCCCGCCCAGCCCGATCAGGCCGCTCAGGTAGGATTCCGTGATGACCACGGACACGGAGCAGTTGGGAATCAGTCCCACCAGCGCCAGCAGAATTTCGCCGATAAACGGCCGGTTCAGAACGGAGCCGGACAGCCGCTCCACGCCGATCATGCCCAGCACGAAGTTCAGCACCACGTTCACGGCGATCAGCATCACCGCGATTTTCAGCGTGTGCTTCAGCGCCGACACGAACACGCTGCCCTCTTCCTCGTCGCACGCGCAATGCTCGCGCTCGCAGAAGCCGTGAATGTTCTTCTGGCTGCGAATGTATTTCGTCAGAAGCAGGTCGGCCAGATAGCCCAGCGCCACGCCCAGCGCCGCCTTGCCAAGCACGATCAGCAGGATGGACGACAGCCGGATGTCCCCGTCCGCGACGGAGGAGAGCATAATCGGCAGCATCTCGTCGGACGTGGCGAAGAACACGGCCAGCATCGTGCCCACGGTGACGGAGCCGGTGGAAAACAGCGTCGCCGCCGCGCCCGAAATGCCGCACTGCGGCACCACGCCCAGAAGCCCGCCCAGCAGCGGCCCGGCCTTGTGGCTGTAGCCGTGCAGAATTTCCTCGTTCAGCTTCTGACTGCGCTCCAGAAGCTCCATCAGAAGGTAGGCGACAAACAGAACCGGCAGGCTCCACGCGCCGTCCTTCAGGCCGTCGAGCAGGGAATCCAGAAACAGATCAAACATCAAAACGCTCCTTTGCGTATTCGGGTGAGTTTTTCGACGCGTACTCCGGGAATTTTCGCCACGCGCCCTCGGGCGGCGGCAGGGACTCGATCGCGACCGGCGTTTTCAGCGTGGGATGCTCGAAGGTCAGGCTGTGCGCCCACAGCGCGATCTGCTGCCCCGGCCTCCCGCCGCCGTAGCGCGCGTCGCCCCATAAGGGAAGCCCCGCCAGCAGGTGCTGCACGCGAATCTGGTGCCTGCGTCCGGTTTCCAGCCGCACGTCCGCCAGCGTCAGCCCGTCCCGCACGAGCAGGGGCGTGGAAACCAGCGCCGCCTTCTTTGCGCCCGCCTCGCCCGGCCGCGCCTCGCGCGTCATGCCGGTGCGCTCGTCGCTCACCAGAAGGTTCTCAAGCCGCGTTTCCGCGCGAAGCTCGCCCTGAAGCACGGCGTAATACCGCTTCTGAACGGTGTGCGCGGCAAACTGCGCGCTCAGCCGCGCGGCGGCCTTCGACGTTCGCGCGAACACCATCGCGCCGCCCACGGGACGGTCGAGCCGGTGCACAAGCCCCAGATAAACCCTGCCGGGCTTCTCGTACCTGCGGCCGATGTAGTCGCGCAGGATGGACAGAAGATCGCGGTCGAGCGACGAATCCGCCTGCACCGGCAGGTTCGCCGGCTTCTCGACGCAGAGCAGATGGTTGTCCTCATACAGAACCGGTATCGTCCAGCCCGCATCCCTCACGCAATCCGTCATATTCCGCCCTTCCTCCCGCATACGATCTTTCCATGGGATGATACATGCCCCTTGTTTCCCTGTCAACGCAATTTTATTCTCCGGAGGCAAATTTCTTGAAACGGAAGTGCACTTTTTGCGCAAACCCGGCGATCTACCCCATCTATCGTTCGTTCCGACTGTGCCCGGGCTGTCTGAACGCGCTTCTGCGCGCGCACCCGTCCAGCCGGGAATACGCGTGGTTCCTGTCCTCCGTGCGCCGCGCGCTGTTCACCCGCGCGGGATGAGCGCACACCTCTTATTTCTCCGCGGACGTTTCACTCACGGCGCTCTCCGCATTCTGCGCGGCCGACGCGTCCGCGGTTGAACACGCTTCCCGATCAGCCTTGAAAGCGCCGTCCGTTTCCTGCGCAATCGGCGCATCCTCAGCGCTGTGCGTCTTCCGTTCCACCGACACAGCCTCCCGCGCCGCCGGCACATCCGCAGCGCCGTCCGCTTCCCGCGCGACCGGCACGGTTTCCCGCGTCGTCGACTCGCCTACGGCAACGCGCGCGCTCTGAACACGCTCGCCGTCCGCTTCCCGCGCGACCGGCACGGTTTCCCGTGTCGTTGACCCGCCTACGGCAACGCGCGCGCTCTGAACACGCTCGCCGTCCGCTTCCTGCGCAATCGGAGCCTTCCCGGCGCTATCCTCTTCCCGCGCCGCCGGCGCGTCCACGGCGATTCGTTCTCCGCTCGCCGCGCCCTCCGGCATGACCGGCGAGGCGGCCGTTCCCTCGCCCTCCGGCTGCCCGCCCACCAGCATGCGGTGGGCGAAGAACCAGCGCATGATCGGCCGGGGATCGGCGAACACGAACCGGTACGCGCCGTTCACGGCGTTGATGTGCAGGAAATCCACGTCGTTCATAACCAGATACTGGAAGTCGGCGAACGTCCACGAAAGCGTCTGCGTCTTCGACGAAAAGCGCAGCTCCGTCTTCGTGAGCCGCAGCTCGCCCTCGTCCGCCGTCTCATAGCCGGGCGCCTTCGCGCGCGGGCGCTTCAGCGTCACCGGCGCGTACAGCGCGAAATCGTCCGCGGCCAGCTCCTGCCGCAGCTTGTCCAGCTCCATGTCCACCCATTTGTCCATGCGCCGCGCGCAGGTGTTCCGCGTGGCGCGGAAGAAGCCGTATTCGTCGATTTCTGCGCGCATGCCGCAGACGTCGCACGTCACGGCGTTCGAAAGCTCGCGCATGCCGCCGTACATGCCGCAATGCGGGCACATGTACAGAGCGCGCGTCACGCCCTTTGCGCGGTTCAGCGCGTGAAAACGCACGCGCTCCTTCGCCTGCCACCGCCATTCGTCGAAGGCCAGCGCCCTCTCCGCCGCCGCCTGAATCGCCTCCGGCGGCGTTTTCCGCGCTTCCTCGGCGGTAAACAGCCGCTGAATGTACACATCCACGCGCCCGCGGTGAAGCGTGTGCGCGTAGCGCGGATGGCTCAGAAACGCGCCGCGCGGCGTCGCCGCATAAACCGACGCGCCCATCAGCCGCGCCAGCTTTCCGGTGCCGGGCTGCATTTTCCACGCGGGACGGCCGTCGCAGCTGGTCATTCCGGCGGGATACACGGCGACCACGTCGCCCTCCCTCGCCGCGCGCACCATCTGGCGAACGCAGGAAATATCCGTCGCGCCCTGCTTTTTCTGAATCACGCCCAGCGACGTGAGCAGCCACGCGGTGAACCGGCTCTTCTCAAACTCGATGCTCGTGGCCACAAAGCGCACCCGGCGCGGCCGGAGCGCGTAAATGAGAAACGCGAAATCCCACACGGACTCGTGCGCGCACAGAAACAGCGCGTTGTCGTCGATCGCCCCGCCGTCCGCGCACACCCGCGCGCCGAACAGCGCACGCGCCAGCAGAGAGATCACCCCCACCGCAAACGCGCGGAAAGCCCTTTGAAACGCGCCCCTCAGCCGCTCCCTCATGCCGCTCACTCCCGGAAAAAACGTATAAAGTATTCTACCATACCCGCGAGAAGAACGCTATCAACAAATCGGAAAATTCCGCTTCCTCGCGAAAATTTCATGCGCGCATGCTTTTGCCCGGCGCGAAAACGCGGTAAAATGGAAGAAAACGGTCATCTGGAGGAAGCGTATGGATTTGTATATGATCCGTCACGGCGAAAGTCTGGCGAATTTCACCGGCACGCACGCGGGCTGGGCGCCCGTGCCGCTCACGGAAAAGGGCGAGGCGCAGGCCGAAGCCGCGCGCAGACACGTGCGGAACCTGACGTTCGATCGCCTGTACGTGAGCGACGTGCGCCGCGCGCAGCAGACGGCGGACATTCTGTTCCCTGGCGTTCCGCGCACGTTCAGCACCATCATCCGTGAAATCAACAACACCTCGATGCGCGGAAAGACCTGCGACGACATGACCGCCCTGTACGGCGAACGCTACCTCGCCTGCCGTAAAAATTTCGACTACGCCCCGCTGGGCATCGACTGCGAAAGCGGCGCGCATATGCGCGCCCGCGCACAGGAGTTCCTCGACCTCGTCGCCGCCGAGGAAACCCTCACGCGCGTCGCCGCCGTCGCCCACGCCGGCCTCATCACCGCCATGGCCGAGGTCGTCCTCGGCGCCCGCGTCGGCCGCCAGATGTCCTGCGGCAACGCCTCCGTCAGCATCTTCCGCTGCGAAAACAACCGCTGGCGTCTCCGCCTCTGGAACCTCACCCCGGATATGGACTGACGCTGTTTTCAATGAAACCGGACGGACCGCTCTCACGCAGTCCGCCCGGTTTTTATTGAAAACAGCGCATAATCGGATTGCCGTCAATGAGTCCGATGAATTTTCATCGATGTTGTCGACGTTTTTTCGTCGATACCATCGACGATTCTTTCGTCGCACCCATGAAAACAGCCGCGCGTCCCGACATGGACGGGGTGCGCGGCTGTTTCTTCATTAGATAGGCGGTTCACAGCGCCGGGCCGTGCAGGTAGAGGATGGCGGCGGCGGTGGTGGTGACGGCGGCGAGCGCCCAGGCATACCCGTAGGCGTGGCGGCGGGCGGGTTTGGCGGCGAGGGTGAGGATGAGGGCGACGAGGCTCAGGGCGATGGTGGCGAGGAGGGCGTATTGCAGGGTCAGCACGCGCCACACCTGCGCGGCGAACAGCCAGCCGAGCGCCAGCGCGGGCACGCAGAGGTCGGCGGCGGTCGGCGCGGTATACACGCAATCCACCGCCGCGCCGATCAGGATGGCGACGCCGGTCAGCAGCATATCGTCGATACACGCTTCCGCGGACGCGCGTCCCAGAAACGTCACGTAGCCGACGCGCGCCAGCAGCGCCACGGCGATCAGCGATTTTTCCCATTCGCGCCTGCGCGGCCCGCGCACCATCATCAGGCCCCACAGCGCGGGAAGCGCCGCGCTCGCAATGGCCAGCGGCCGCGAAAGCACGACCTCGCCCACGGCGCGCGCGCCGCCCTGCACGGCGTGGAACTGAAGAAACGCGCGCATCCACACCGGACAGGTGAGCAGCAGAAGCCCAGCGCCCAGCGGCAGCCGCCTGCCCGGCGCGGCAAACAGAATCAGCAGAAAGCCCAGCAGGCACGCGGCCAGCAGCAGGTAGTTGCGCCCATAGGTCAGAAACGGCGCGTTCGGCAGCTGGAACACGAAGTCCAGCGAAGGATAGTCCAGAAACGACAGAAGCCTCAGATACCCATACAGCATGGGCAGAAGAAGGATTCGGAAAATCCACGGCGCTTCGCCCCGCGCCCGCTTTCGTGCCATATTCATCCCTCCGACGGTTCTCTTTCTATTCAGACGCGTCCCGCCCGGCGTTTTCTCCGCACGTAACCGAAAATAAACCTGCGCCGCGCGCGTTTTCCTATTGACAGGAAAGCCCAACGGTGGTATTATATATCCTGCCGTTGCGAAATGCAATGAGAAATTTCATCGCGGGGTAGAGCAGTCCGGTAGCTCGTCGGGCTCATAACCCGGAGGTCGAGGGTTCAAATCCCTCCCCCGCAACCATCTGCCGGCGTAGCTCAGTTGGCCAGAGCATTCGGTTCATACCCGAAGTGTCATTGGTTCGAATCCGATCGCCGGTATTCATAAAAGCACTGAAGAATGGTTCAGTGCTTTTTGTTGTCCCGAAACCGACGGAATCCCATGCATACGCATGAATAAATGCATTCTTCTTGTGCATATAAATTCACTTGAAATTCATCTTCTGTTAAAATACCTGAGATACGCACAATTTCAGTTGACAATTCTGCTCCATCCTGCTATAATGCATTTACTAACGTCCATTCGTGAATTGGAGGGTTTTCCCGTGAAGCAAGGGGCAACGACGGCGAAGCCACCTGCCGCGGCCGGAAAGCACGGTCGCCGGAAGTGGTCTCGCGAGGATACGGAGCTGGGCCTGCTGGGTCTGCCGGCGCTCATCTGGTATATTCTGTTCTGCTATCTGCCCATGTTCGGGTTGATGATCGCGTTCATTCAATACGAGATTTTCCCGCAGCAGAGCTTCCTTTATAATCTGCTGCACAGCGAGTTTGTCGGCTTTAAGAACTTCAGCTTCTTCATCAACAACAACGCCTTTATGATGCTTCTGCGCAACACGCTTCTTTACAACATCGTGTTCATCGTTCTGGGCATCGTCATTCCGGTGACGCTGGCCATCATGATCAACGAGCTGTATTCCAAGCGCAAGTCGAAGACGTATCAGACGCTGATGTTCTTTCCCCACTTCCTGTCGTGGGTCGTGGTGAGCTATTTCGTGTTCGCCTTCCTGAACACGGATTACGGCCTTCTCAACCGCATCGTAGTGTTCTTTGGCGGCGAAACCCACCGCTGGTACTCCGAGCCTGCGTACTGGCCCGCGTTCTTCGTGGTGCTGAAGGTGTGGAAGGGAACCGGCTACGGCATGGTCGTGTATCTGGCGAGCATCACCGGCATCGACGGCTCGCTGTACGAGGCCGCCATGCTGGACGGCGCGAGCAAGTGGCAGCAGGCGAAGCACATCACGCTGCCCATGCTGAAGACCGTCATCGTGATGATGTTCATCCTGTCCGTCGGCGGAATTTTCGCTTCGGACTTCGGCCTGTTCTATCAGGTAACGCAGGGCGTGCCCAATTCCCTTTACAAGGTTGCGTCCACGTTTGACACCTATGTGTACGCGGCCCTGCAGGGCAACGCGCCCATCGGCAAGACGGCCGCCGCGTCCACCTTCCAGTCCGTGGCCTGTTGCATCACGATTCTGCTGGCGAACTTCATCGTGTCCAAGATCGATGAAGACAGCGCCGTGTTTTAAAGGAGGGACGAACGAACATGAAAGCCAAATCCTCCTTCCGCATCAACCGCATTCATCCCGTTACAAACGGCGTGTTCAACCTGCTGTTCGTGCTGCTGGCCGCTTCCGCCATCCTGCCGGTCGTGCTGGTGTTCATGATCTCGATTTCCTCGGAGGAATCCATCCGGCTGGTCGGCTACTCCTTCTTCCCGGCGCAGCTCTCCGGCAAGGCCTACCAGTTCCTGTGGAATGAGCGGCAGACGATCTTCAGCGCGTTCTTCACCTCCGTGTTCGTCACCTGCGTGGGCACGGTGCTGGGCGTGTCGGTAACTACCGCCATGGGCTACTCGCTTTCCCGGCCGAACTTCAAGCTGAAGGGCTTCTACACCACCGTCATCTTCATTCCCATGCTGTTTGGCGGCGGCATGGTGGCCAGCTACGTGGTGAACGCCAACATCCTCGGCCTGCGCAACAAAATCTGGGTGCTGATTCTTCCGCTGATGGTCAGCTCCTACAACATCGTCATCTGCAAAACGTTCTTTAAAACATCGATTCCGGACAGCATCATTGAGTCGGCGAAGATCGACGGCGCGACGCAGATGCGCACGTTCCTGAGCATCGTAATCCCCATCTCCAAGCCGCTGTTCGCCACCATCGCGCTGTTTCTGTCCTTCGGCTACTGGAACGACTGGTTCCTGTCGTCACTCTACATTTCGGACAGCAAGCTCATTTCCCTCCAGGCGCTGCTGAACAACATCATGCGCTCGCTGGAGTACATGGCCAACAACCCGTCCGCCGGCGTTTCCCTGCAGCAGTACAAAGCGCAGATGCCCGGTGAGTCCGTTCGAATGGCCATTGCCATCGTGATCGTAATCCCGATCGCCTGCGCGTATCCGTTCTTCCAGAAATACTTCATTTCCGGATTGACGATCGGCGCGGTGAAGGGTTAACGAAAATAAAAAAGGAGAGACTGAACTATGAAGAAGATCCTGTCTCTGGTTCTCGCACTGTGCCTCGCACTGTGCATGCTCAGCTTCGTTTCCGCGGAGGAAGAAGTGCCCACCGTCAAGATCATTACCCTGGGCAATGGTCAGCCGGACAACTACGAAGCCTGGATCACCAAGCTCAACGAGTACGTCGTTGAGAAGATCGGCGCGAAGCTGGAAGTCGAGTGCATCGGCTGGGGCGACTGGGGCTCCCGCCGCAGCGTCATCATCAACACCAACGAAGCGTATGACGTCATCTTCGGCGACAGCGGCAACCTGCGTCAGGACGTCGCCGTGGGCGCGTATCTGGACATCACCGACCTGCTGGCCGAGAACGCCCCGGGTCTGCTCGACCTGATCCCCGGCGGCTACTGGGACGCCTGCCGCGTGAACGGCCGCATCTACGGCGTGCCCACCTATAAGGATTCCTCCATCACCCAGTACTTCGTATGGGACGTGGAGGTGCTCAAGGAGCTGGGTCTGGAAGAGGAAGCGGCGAACTGCCACACCATCGAAGACGCGACTCCCATCCTGCAGAAGATCAGGGACGCCAAGGGCGAAGCCTCCTTCCCCGTAACCAAGGACGGCGTTTCCCAGATCCCCTTCATCTTTGACGCCTTCGGCGCGGGTCTGCGCGGCATCGGCGTGCGCTACAACGACAAGGACGCCAAGGTTGTGAAGATCTTCGAAGAAGAAGACATCATGGAGCAGCTCAAGGAAGTCCGCGGCTGGTACGAGAGCGGCATCATCAACGCCGACGCGCCCAACCTGGCGGAAGGCCCGACCTATAAGGCCTGCTTCCTGGCGCAGGGCTGGTCTCTGGCCGCCAAGACCGTCTGGGGCCCCAACATGGGCAAGGAGCTGGTTGCCTACACCTTCGGCCCCACCATCCTGTCCAATGACTCCGTTCTGGGCTCTGTGAACTTCGTGTCCGTCAACTCCAAGCATCCCGACAAGGCGCTGGCCTACCTGAACCTGATCAACACCGATTCCAAGGTTCGCGACGCGTTCTACTATGGTCTGGAAGGCGAGAACTTCACCTACACCGAGAATGGCCGCGTGCACAAGAATGCCGATAAGGGCTGGGGTCTGGCCGGCTACACCCAGGCGACCTTCTTCAACGTGACCCCCACCGACGACGTGGAATTCAACCAGTGGGACGAAGTGCACGAGCTCAACGACGCCGCGGAACCCTCCGTGCTGCTGGGCTTTGCCTTTGACTCCTCCAAGGTTGACGACGAGATCGCCAACTGCAAGACCATCTGGGATCGCTACCATCCCGAGCTGCTGACCGGCTCCGTGGATCCGGAGGCCGCCGTGGCCGCGATGTACGCCGAAATGGAAGCCGAGGGCCTGAGCCGCATCATCGCCGAGGCGCAGGCTCAGATCGACGCGTTCCTGGGCAAGTAATCCTCAAACCCATAAACCCTCATTCGCCCGCGCCCCTTTTCGGAGCGCGGGCGTTTTTATGCAACAAAAAACCCCGCAGCGGCCGGAAGAACGTCGCTGCGAGGATTTGGTTAGTCATTCGAGGGGGTTTTTGCTTTATAGGTTTCCACGATGAATCTGGGGCGGCGCTTGACTTCCATATAGATTTTGCCGACGTATTCGCCGATCATGCCCAGCGCCATCAGCTGCACGCCGCCGATGAGCCAGATGGAGAGCATGGTGCTCGTCCAGCCGGCGACGGCGTGTCCGGCGATATGGGAAATAAGGGTATACAGCGCGGCGAGGATGGCCGCGGCGGCGAACACGAAGCCCACGGCCGTCACCATGCGGATGGGCTTGATGGAGAACGACGTAACGCCCTGCATGGCGAAGGCCAGCATCTTCCTGAGCGGGTATTTGCTTTCGCCCGCCAGCCGCTCGCCGCGCTCATAGTAAACCTTCGCGGTTTTGAAGCCCAGCGTGGGCACCATGCCGCGCAGGAACAGGTTGACCTCGGTGTATTTCAGAAGCTCGTTCAGCGCGCGGCGGGACAGCAGGCGGTAGTCGGCATGGTTGAACACCGTCTCCACGCCCATTTTCGCCATGCCCTTGTAGAACGCCTCCGCGGTGAAGCGCTTGAAGAACGTGTCCTTCTCGCGCTTGCTGCGCACGCCGTACACGATGTCCGCGCCCGCGTAGTATTCCTTCAGGAAGCCGCGCATGGCGTTTATGTCGTCCTGAAGGTCGGCGTCGATGGACACCAGCGCGTCGCACTTGTCCGCCGCTTCGGTCATGCCCGCCCACAGGGCGTTCTGGTGCCCGGCGTTGTGCGCCAGCTTCAGCCCCTCGAAGCGCTCGTTTTCGTCGCACAGCGCGTCGATCAGTTCCCACGTGCGGTCGCGGCTGCCGTCGTCCACCCACATCACGCGGCTGTCCGGCGCGATTTCGCCCTCGGAAATCAGCCCGTTCAGGAACGCGTCCAGACGCTTCGCCGTCTCCGGCAGCACGGCCTCTTCGTTATAGCAGGGCACGACCACGTAAAGCCTTGCGGGTTTGTTGTTCATGTTGCGCTCCTTTCGCTATTTCAGCACCACGCTGCCCTTGCCCAGCAGCGCTTCCAGCCCTTCCCGGTCGAAGTCCGCGCCCACCCACAGGCTGCCGGGCGCGAGGAAGGTTTTCTGTTCGTCGGTAAAATAGAAGTACACGCGCATGTCGCCCGGCGTGGTTTCGAGGATGAACGAAACCGCGTCCAGCTGGGCCCGCTCCATGCGCAGATACAGCTTCGTCGAGGGGTTCACCCGCGCGGCGGGCGCGGGCGCGGGCTTCGGCATGGAGGCGAGCTCGCGGTCGGTGCGCATCGGCGCGACGGTATCCAGAATCAGCTTGGGACGCTCGTCCTCCCGCGCCGACAGCCGGCCGGACAGAATCGCCACCGTTCCGACCTCCAGCTGGTTCGAAAGCCGCTCGTACACCTTCGGGAACACGAGCGCCTCGGTGGAGCCGTACAGATCTTCCAGCGTCAGGATGCCCATCATGCCGCCCGCCTTGGTTGCCTTGGCGCGCTTTTCGGTGATGATGCCGCCCATCTTCACGCGCATCTGGTCGATGGACATATCCCCCTCCTGATGCTCCTCGGCATAGGAGGCCAGATATTGCGCGTTGACGTCCAGCGCGGCCAGCTGCTGCTTGTAGTCCTCCAGCGGATGACCGGTCAGATAGATGCCGGTCATTTCCTTTTCCATGTTCAGGCGCACGCGCGTCGGGTATTCCTCCATCAGCGGATACTCCGCCGGCGCGGCCGGCTCGTCGTCGCCGAACAGCGACAGCTGCCCGTCCAGAATCGAATGCGCCTTCTTCTGCACGCCGTCCATCAGCTTCTCATAGACGCAGAGCTTCTGCGCCCGGTTCCCGGAGAGCGAGTCGAACGCGCCCGCCTTGATCAGCGATTCCACGGCCTTTTTGTTGATCTGCGCGGACGCGCTGCGCGTGATGAAGCCGGAAAGCTCACGGTACGGCCCGTTCTTCTCGCGCTCGGCGATCAGCGCCGCCACGGCGTTGTGGCCGACGTTCTTCACGGCGTTCAGGCCGAAGCGAATCGCCTTTTCCGCGCCGGAGAAATCTACCGAGAACTTTTCCTCCGAACGGTTCACGTCCGGCGGCAGCACGCGGATGCCCCTGCGGCGGCAGTATTCGATGTAGAACGCCACCTTTTCACTGTCGCCCGCCACGGAGTTGATCAGCGCCGCCATGAACTCGGTGAGATAGTGCCTTTTCAGCCACGCCGTCTGCACGGCGACCACGCCGTAGGCCGCGGCGTGCGATTTGTTGAACGCGTAGGACGCGAAGGCGGTCATTTCGTCGAACAGCTTCTCGGCCGCTTCCTCGCTCACGCCCAGCCGCACCGCGCCGGGCACGTCGATCGTGCCGTCGTCGTTCAGCTTGCCGTGAATGAAGTATTCCTTCTCTTTGGCCATCACGTCGTGCTTCTTCTTGGCCATCGCGCGGCGCACGAGGTCGCTTCTGCCCATGGAATACCCGGCCAGATCGCGCACAATCTGCATGACCTGCTCCTGATACACCATGCAGCCGTAGGTGACGTTCAGAATCGGCTCCAGCTTGGGCGTGAGGTATTTGACCGACGAAGGGTTCTGCTTGCCCTGAATGAAGCGCGGAATCGACTCCATCGGGCCGGGTCGATACAGCGAAATGGCGGCCACGATGTCCTCGAAGTTCTGCGGCTTCATGTTCATGAGGAAGCTCGTCATGCCGCCGGATTCCAGCTGGAACACGCCCACGGTGTCGCCCGCCGAGATCATCTGATACACGCTTTCGTCGTCCATGGGAATATCCGCGCTCTGCATGTCCGGCCCGCCGCCGGCCCTGATCAGCGCGAGGCTGTCGCCCACGACGTTCAGCGTGCGCAGCCCCAGAAAGTCCATCTTCAGAAGCCCCAGCGACTCCAGCGTCGTCATGGGGAACTGGGTGGTGACCACGTCGTCGTTCGTCTGAAGCGGCACGTATTCGTTTACGGGCTTCGCGGTGATCAGAACGCCCGCCGCGTGCGTGGATGCGTGGCGCGGCATGCCCTCCAGCTTGCGCGCCGTGTCGATGAGGGCGCGCACCTGCTCGTCCGCGTCGTAGCCCGCCTTCAGCTCGGGGCTGACCTTCAGCGCCTTGTCCAGCGTCATGTTCAGTTCTGCCGGCACCATCTTCGACACCGCGTCCGTCTGCGCGTAGCTCAGACCCATCACGCGCCCCACGTCGCGCAGCGCCTGCCGCGCGGCCATCGTGCCGAAGGTGATGATCTGGGACACGTGATCGTGCCCGTACTTGCGGCTGACGTATTCGATGACCTCCGGACGGCGCTCGTAGTCGAAGTCGATGTCCAGATCGGGCATGCTCACGCGCTCCGGGTTCAGGAAGCGCTCGAACAGCAGCTGATATTTCAGCGGGTCGATCAGCGTGATGTCCAGCGTGTACGCCACGATGGAGCCCGCGCCGCTGCCGCGCCCGGGGCCGACGAGGATGCCGTTTTCCCGTGCGTAATGGATAAAATCCCACACGATCAGGAAATAGTCCACATAGCCCATCTTCTCGATGACGCCCAGCTCGTATTCCAGCCGCTCGCGCGCGTCGGCGCGATCCTCGCCGTACTTGCGCGCAAGCCCCTCGCCGCACAGGCGGCGCAGCATGCCCTTCGCCGTTTCGCCCTCCGGCAGCGGATAGCTGGGCAGGTGCTTGGTTTTGAAATCGAAATCCACATGGCAGCGCATGGCGATTTCGTGCGTGCGGTCGAGCGCGTCCTGAAATTCCGGGAACGCGCGCAGCATCTCTTCCTCGCTCTTGATGTACATCTGGTCGGTGTGCATGCGCATGCGGTTCTCGTCCGAAAGCGTCTTGCCGGTCTGAATGCACATCAGAATTTCCTGCGCACGGCTGTCCTCCTGCGTGAGGTAGTGGCAGTCGTTGGTGCACACGAGGGGAATGTCCAGCTCGTTCGAAAGCCGAATCAGCCCCGGCAGCACCTGCTTCTGCTCCGCGAGGCCGTGATCCTGAAGCTCAATATAGAAATGATCTTTCCCAAAAATATCCAGATACATGCGCGCCCGCTCGGCCGCCAGCGCCGGGCGCCCCTCGAGCAGCGCCTTCGGAAGGTCGCCGGACAGGCACGCCGACAGCGCGATCAGCCCGCCCGAATACCGGCGCAGCGCGTCGTAATCCACGCGGGGCTTGTAGTAGAAGCCGCGCGTGAAGCCCTCGCTCACCAGCTTGATCAGGTTCTGATAGCCCTGCTGCGTTTCGCACAGAAGAACCAGGTGACTGTAGTCGCGCGCGGCGCTGGACTTGTCCTCCATGTTCGGGCACACATATACCTCGCAGCCGATCACCGGATGAATGCCGCGCTTGAGCGCCTGCTGGTAAAAATCCACCACGCCGTACATCACGCCGTGGTCGGTGATGGCGCACGCGTCCATGCCCAGCGCCTGCACGCGGTCAAGCAGGTCGCCGATGCGGTTCGCGCCGTCCAGCAGACTGTATTCGGTGTGCATGTGAAGATGTGCAAACATGGCCGCCCGTCCTTCCCGCATGCCGCCGCCCCCGCGCCGCCATGCCGCAGCTTCATTCAGATTGTCGACAGGCCGCAAGCCTGACCGATCCTGTCATTTTCTACCGTTCATTATACCACAGACGGTCATTTCAGGAAAGCCCCTCCCGACTTTCTCCGCAGAAAACGCCCGGTGCGCTTCGGAGCACACCTTGTCCGGCTCGATGACCGTCTGCCCGGTGATCGTTCCGCCGCGGGCGGGCGCTTTTCGCTTCGTCCGCGGCCGCGAGACCGTTCCGGTATCGAGAAAATCCGCGACGCGCTCGATAAGCTCCGTCTTGCCGCCCGAAACCGGAAGATGGTTCCGGCGGCAGAACGCCACCAGTTTTTCCTTCAGATAATTGCCGCGAAACGTCTCCGCGTCCAAAGACGCGCTCAGTTCCGGTCTTTCGCTCATGGTTACAACTCCTCAAAATGATACCGCGGCTTGCCGACGCTCTTTTTGCCGTATTCGATGGCCTCCGTCGGGCAATAGCCGATGCACGCCATACAGTGCGTGCACCGCCCGCCCCAGAGCGGCTTCCCGTTCTGAAGCCGAATGTTGTTCATCGGGCATTTTTCGGCGCACCGGCCGCAGCCGACGCAGCCGCTTCCCGCGCGGAACGCGTTCGCCTTCACGAAAAAGCGATAGAAGAGCGGGTTCACCGGGCCGCTCAGAAAGCGGTCGGCGAGGTTCCCTCGCGGCGCGTCAAAGGGCTCTCCCGCCTGAAGCCGCGAAAGAACCTCCCGAATCGACGGCTCCGCGCTTTCCACGATTTTCCGGGCTTCCTCCGCTCCCGGCACGCCGAACATGGCGATATAGTTTTCGGGCATGACGATCTGCGCCGTGCCCATGTATTCAAGCCCCTTGCGTCGACTGAGCCGCCGGTTGTATTTCGCCGCGCCGCCGATTTCGCTTCCGCAGTCCATCACAAACCAGATGCGCTCCGCGCCGACCAGCTCGGTGTGGGAAAGCCATTCGTCCACAATTCGCGGAATGCGCCAAGCGTAGGTCGGCGTTACGACGATCGCGTCGCGTCCCGTTTCCACCGGAGATTCGTCCCCGGCCCTGATCCGCGCGTTCATGTTGATCACCGGCGCCCGCAGCGCTTCGGCGATTCGCCCCGCCACATAGCGGCTGTTTCCAGTTCCGGAAAAACAGAAAATCATGCTTTCAGACTCCTCCCCAGCGCCGCCGCGCGCCCCGCCCGCGGGCTCACGGCTCCTTTTGCTGAATGTGCGATTTATAGTAGCTGCCGAAATCGGCCAGCGCGTCGATAATCGGCAGCATTTCCCGTCCCAGCGCCGTCAGGCCGTACTCGACCCGCGGGGGCATTTCCCGGTAGTCGCGCCGGTAGGCGAGCCCATCGTCGATCATCTGGCGCAGGCTGTCGGTCAGCACTTTCTGCGAGACGCCCTCCAGATCGCGCTGCAATTCATTGAACCGCCACGGGCGCGTTTTCAGGTTGCGCAGAATCAGAAGCTTCCATTTGCCGCCGATCAGGGACACCGCCGTCGCCACCGGGCACGCCGGAAGCTCCTCCTTGGTTTTCACAGGCGTTCACCTCCGGTTTCAGTATAGCACATTCCAATTTATATGTACAGTTACAAAAAAGTGCGTACTTGTTTTTGCGCGCGCGCCGATGTACACTGCGAGCATGCGGAAGAAACGCCGCGAATATCTGCTCGGAGGTTCCAACCATGGCAAACTATGCGAAAATCAACATTGGCAGCGAAGGACGCGTCGAGCTTCACGACAAGCTGGCTCTGACCGGCGCGGAGATCAGCGTGAACCGGCTTCCCGCCGGCGCGGGCGTGCCGTTCGTGCACGCGCATAAAAACAACGAGGAAATCTACGGCGTCCTCGAGGGCAAGGGCAAGGCCGTCCTCGACGGCGAGGAAATCGCCCTCACCGCCGGAGACTGGCTGCGCGTCGCGCCCGCCACGAAGCACCGGTTCTCCGCGTCGGCAAACGAGGGCATTACCTTCGTCTGCATTCAGACTCGCGAAAACTCCCTCGAAGGCTTCACCGCCGCAGACGCGATCATGTGTTGATGCCGTTCACAAAACAACCTTGAATCCAAACGGGACTGCCGGGGAACGATTGATGTTCCCACGGCAGCCCCGTTTATCGTTTATGAAAATCACGGGAATCCGCTGCCCTTCAGAATCGCGAAGGCATTTCGTCGATCGCATATATTTTAATTGAATATTTCAGATAGTATTCAGAGTAACGTAAATCACCGGAAATGGCTGGGCGGCTACGGTTTCCTTCTGATGGTTCTCGGCCCCATCGTCGCGCGGCTGATCTTCGAATTCCTGATGATGGCGCTCCTCCTCGTGAAGAACGTGATCTCCATCAACAACAAGCTGCGCGCGCCGGGCGAGCAGTCCGATGATACGGATCGCTTCGGAGATAACAGCGACTTGGACGAGCTGCGTCAGCTGATCCGCAGCCGCGTTGCGAACCGCGCGCAGAAGCCCGCGTTCACCCGGTCGCATCCAGCGGACGACGCTGGCGCGGCCGCGCCCGAAGCCGCCCCCGAGGATACGCCCTCGCATGTGGATTCCGACGGAAGGCGCCCCGACCGCGATTAACCGTCCGTCAAAGGGAGCTGCGAAGGAACGATCGGCTCGTTCCTTCGCGGCTCCTTTTCTTCTGTCGCCGATTGACATTTCCGCTTTATCGGAGTATCATGGTAGCATCACTTGAGCGCCTGCGGGCGAAGGAGGTCTTTCCATGCAGATTACAAGCGACATGCTCACCACGATGAACGACGCCTATCGCGCGAACCCCGTCATGAAGGCGGCGGCGCTGGCCATGGGTCATCAGCCGCTGAACGAAGTGGTCTTCAACTGCGAAAACGCCGCGAAGGGGCGCTTTCTGTTCAATCACGAAGTGGAAACCATGAAGGTAACCAACCAGAAATCCAGCGGCCGCTGCTGGCTGTTCGCCGCGCTGAACCTGTTCCGCGAAATCGCGGCGAAGAAGATGAACGTGGAATTCTTCGAGCTTTCCCAGAACTTCATCGCCTATTACGATAAGCTGGAAAAGGCCAACTACTTCCTCGATTCCATCATGCAGACGCTCGACCTGCCCAAGGACGACCGCATGGTGACCTACATCGTGTCCACCGGCATTCAGGACGGCGGCCAGTGGGACATGATGGCGAATCTGGTGAAGAAATACGGTCTCGTGCCCAAGGCGGCGATGCCGGAAACCTTCCAGAGCGAAAACACCCGCTCGCTGAACGCGGCCATCAACATCAAGCTGCGCCGCGCCGCCGCGATTCTCCGCCGCGAATACAGGGGCGGCGCTTCCACCGAGGCGCTGAACAGCATCTGCCGCGAGACCCTCGCCGACGTGCACGACATGCTCACCGCCGGCTACGGCTGCCCGCCGGAGTCGTTCGATCTGGAATACAAGGACAAGGACGACAACTTCGTGCGCGTGGCCGGGCTCACGCCGAAGACGTTCTTCGACCAGTATATCGCCTTCCCGTTTGACGAGTACACCTCCGTCATTCATTCCCCGACCGACGACAAGCCCTTCGGCCGCAGCTACACCGTGCGCTTCCTGGGCAACGTCGTGGGCGGCGACGCGATTTCCTACCTGAACGCCGACCTGTCGGTTATGAAAAAGGCCATCATGGAGACCATCGACGCGGGCGAAACCGTGTGGTTCGGCAGCGACGTGGGCTGGTTCATGGATCGCGCCAACGGCACGCTGGTGAACGACCTGACCGACTATTCCCCGCTGTTCGGCGGCATGGCGTTCGACACCACCAAGGAGGAAAAGCTGGACTACCGCATGAGCGCCATGAACCACGCCATGACCATCACCGGCTACCACGAGGTGGACGGCCAGCCCGTGCGCTGGAAGATTCAGAACTCGTGGGGCGAGGATCGCGGCGAAAAGGGCTATTACATGATGACGGACGAGTGGTTCGACAACTTCGTCTATCAGGCCGTCGTAAAGAAGTCCCTGCTGCCCGCTGAGCTGGTCGCCCAGCTCGAAAAGCCGCCCATCACCCTCGACCCGTGGGATCCCATGGGCACGCTGGCCGACTGACCCGGATCCATTCAAAGACCCGGAAGGATTTTCGTCCTCCCGGGTCTTTTTCGCCGCTCTGCGGCTCCATAAGCGCTGTAACGACCCTGCGCCGCTTTTCGCAGAACGCAATGCCATACACTCGAATGTTCTCCACGCCGAACCGCCGCGGGCGCGTGAACAGGTTTACTTTGCCGCCGTTTTCCAGAAGCTCAGCGATAAAGCCGGTCTTGTCCGCGTAGTAAAAGTCCTCGCGGCGCAGCTTTTTCGTGAGGATCCTTCCATCCCTCCCGCTTTTCTTATCGGCTCGCGATCATTATATCATGTCCCGGAAGCGTCCGCAAGCCACCGCGTCACGCGCGCACGATCGTTCCCTCGTCCGCGGCGCGTCTTGCCAGCAGGCACACGCGCGTATCCTCGAACGCCTCCCGCGCCAGCTCGTCCGCGAGCGGCGTGCCGATGGCGTTCATGAAGCGCGTGAACGGGTTTTCGCCCGCCGGCAGCGCCAGTTCCCGGCGCGGGTTCTCGTTTTCCAGATACACGCGCCCGTCGATGGCTTCCAGCATGCCGCGCGTGCCGGTCACGCGCAGGCGGTCGTCATCGTGCCGCGCGGAGCCGGTCGGGCGCAGGAAGTCGCACTCCACCGTGCCGATCACGCCGTTCTCCATTTGCAGAAGCACCGCGCACGCGGTCTCCATATCGCCGTTTCCGCGGTTCGCGGCGGTGGTGTGCGTCGCCGCCACCCATTCGCATTTTCCGCCCAGCCGCAGCACCCAGTCCACGGCGTGAATGCCGATCCACGGAATCGTGCCGCCGTAGGTCTCGCGGCGGTGATACACCTCGCCGCGCTGCCCCATCCGGTAGCTCTTCTGCCCGTGAATCAGGCGCACCTCGCCGATTTCTCCGTCCGTGATCGCGCCGGAAAGCGCCTTATACCACGCGCAGCAGTTCAGGTTCAGCATGCACCCCAGCGCCGCCGGGCTTTCGCGATACGCCTTCTCGAGCGCGGCCAGCGCGTCCATTTCCGTCGCCACGGGCTTTTCCGAATACACGTGAACGCCGCGCTTCAGGCATTCGATGGAAATGCCCGCCGTATCCGCGAACCACGGATTGACCGCGGCCAGCTCCGGCGCTTCCTCGTCCAGCATGCGCCGCCAGTCGTCATAGACGCGGCAGCCGCATTTCTCCGCCAGCGCGCGCACGTCCTCCGCGCGGCTGCCCGGCGCGACGGCGCACGGCGCACAGGTCTCGCCGCTTCGCATGGCCTCCAGCACCTGCGGGTAATGCCCCGAATTTCCGATAATTACATACTTCATCTTGCTTTCCTCACAGTCCCATTCGCCGCACGGCGTCTTCCACCACGCCGACCATCTTCGATTCCGCGCCATAGCTGAAGTTAAAAATCGCGCCGGTTCCGCCGCCGGAGCCGATGGCGGAAATGGCGACCTCGCCGTCCGCCTCCACCACGGTCAGCGTCAGCGCGGCGCGGCTGGAATTGCGCATGAAATACTGGTCGTACACGCGCACGGACACCCGCGCGCCGCGGCACACGATCAGGCTTTCCTCCACCAGACGCATGGTCAGCGCGCTGTCCAGAATCGCGCGGTCGAGCGCGCCCACGATCTCATCGAAGTTTCCGATGGTTCGAAACTCAAATTTTGCCATTTTCCCACCTCCCCCTGAATTATAGCATATCCGCCCGTCCCTGTCACTTCTTTTACGCGCTGCGCGGCGCCGCCCGAAACAGCAGGTAATTCGCATCATCTCATCTGCTCCGCCGTCATCCGTCTGACGAACTCCTTAGGCGTGCAATCATACATTCGGTGAAAGACGGTGTAAAAATGGCTGAGATTATTGAAGCCGGACGCAAAGCATATCTCCGTGATGCTGTGCTCTCCTCCGAGCAGCAGCTCTGTGGCATAGGTCATGCGCCGGGCGTTGATGTACTCGGTGGGCGTCGTCTTTAAATACAGCCTGAACATGCGATTGAGATATTCCTGCGAATAGGGACAGAGCTCCAGCAGTCGATCCAGTCCCGCAATGTAATTTTCGCGAAGACGCATGCTTTCCTCCAGCCTGGCGAGCCAGGGCGGAATCAATGCCGCCTCCGACTGTTTCGCGTTGTCCCTGCCAAACAGCATTTCAAGAATTGCCGGAAAAATCGCCCGGAACAGCTGCAGCCGCTGCGGAGACCGGATCAGCCACAGGCGTTCCATCCGGTTTTCCAGCCACGTGTAGTCCGCCCCGTACACGGTTACCTGAGGCGGGAACGCCGCGCTATTCATCTCAAGACCCGAGTAATCGAGCGCGCACCTTGTAACATCCGGTGGAAAACCCAGCGTATACATGCCGAAATCATAGTTGTTCAGCGGCGAATAGCAATGCGTGTCGTCCGGTCGGATGAACACCAGCGATCCCTTCTCGATGACCTGGTGCTGACCGTTGATATTATGTATCGCGCGCCCCCTGAATATAAAGAACAGCTCGTCGAATTCGTGGCAATGAATCGGGTACGTGTCGTATACATTGTCCTGCTTTACGACGCTCATGCCCGTCACGCTCGCGTCATTTGGCAGAGAGAGCCTCGGTATCGCCATGCAATCACATCCTTTGATATAATATAGCACAAAACAGAGCGAAATGCCAGCCGAATTTTATGCGAATCATCCGTATTGCGCCATTCTCATGCAATGAGCAGAGCGTATATGCGCGGTATTCCTCCCACCGCCATTCCGAACGAGCTCAGGAAAGACTCGTCAACGCAACATAATTTTTTGTCAAAATACCATAGGACAAAGCCCCGCTAAACATGTATAATTGTGTAGAATATTATGTGAATTCTGGAGCGCCCATCGCGGCGTCCCCGCTATGACGACGGCGAAAGGACTGTGAGACGCATGGACAATACGCCCGTGAAGGCCGCAGCAAAAAAGCACAGGCTCGTCAATCCGTTCGCGGAGGTATGGAGCAAGAAGTTCCTCTACCTGCTGGCTTTGCCGGCGATCGTTTACACATTTATCTATGGCTACATGACGCTTCCCTATATCGTGATTGCCTTCCAGAAGTTCCACTACAAAACGGGAATGGCCAGTCCCTTCAGCGGACTCGACAATTTCAGCTCGTTCTTCCGTTCGTCCTGGGCGTGGGCGGTTACGCGCAACACGCTGGTGATCAATATCCTGTTTCTGATTTTCGGCACGGTATTCGCGATTCTGCTGGCGCTCCTGCTCAATGAGATCCGCGGGAAGGCCTTCCTCAAGGTCACGCAGTCGGCGATGCTGTTTCCCTACTTCATCTCGTGGGTCATCGTCAGCTACATGCTCATGGGCATCCTCGGCACGGAGAGCGGCATGCTCAACCGCGTGATCCAGCGCATGGGCGGGGGGCGAATCAATTTCTACGCGACGCCGCGTTACTGGTATCCAATCCTGATGATCCTGAATATCTGGAAATACGCGGGCTATAATTCAATCATTTATCTCGCGGCGATCACGGGCATTGACGAATCGATCTACGAAGCCGCCGCCATCGACGGCGCGACGCGCTTCAAGCGCGTCCGCTACATCACGCTCCCGCTTCTGATTCCCACGATCAGCATTCTGACGCTCATGTCCATCGGGCGCATTTTCTACGGCGACTTTGGAATGATGTACGCGATCATTCGCGACAACTCCACGCTGATGCCCATCACGGAGGTCATCGATACCTACGTCTTCCGCACGTTCAAGAACACCGGCAATCCCTCGCTGACGATGGCGATCGGCCTTTACCAGTCGATTGTGGGCTTCATCCTCGTCTTCGTCTCCAACAGGCTCGTCCGCCGCTATTATCCTGAGGGCGCGCTGTTCTGACGCGCCCGCGATCGTTCACATGACAAGGAGGGCTTCAGCCATGGCTGCAAACAACGCTGCGGCGCTCGCCGCGGATGCAGGAATCCACATGAAGATGACGCGCGGCGAGCGGGTCGGTTCGTTTTTCATCCATCTGTTCGTAATTCTGTTCGCGCTGGCGTGTCTTCTGCCGTTTCTGATGGTCATTATCGTGTCGCTGACCGAGGAGAAGAGCATCACCTTAAACGGCTATTCCCTCTTCCCGCAGAACTGGTCCTTCGCGGCCTATAAGATGATGTTCGGCAAAACCTCGGCGGTGCCGCGCTCCTACCAGGTCACGGGAACGGCGACGATCGTGGGCACGCTGGCCGCGGTGCTGATTACCTTCGGCGCGGGCTATACACTGGCCAGCAAGCAATGCCGGTACCGCAACGGCCTGTCGCTGTACTTCTATTTCACGATGGTCTTCTCCGCCGGGCTTGTGCCGTGGTATATGGTTTCAAAGGCAATCGGCGCGTACGACAACCTGCTGGCGCTGATTGTGCCCTCGCTGATGTTTTCGCCGTTCAACATGTTCTTAGTGCGTAACTTTGTGGCGGGCATACCCGACGCGCTCAATGAATCGGCGCGCATTGACGGAGCGGGCGACGCGCGCATCGCCTTTCAGATTTACTTCCCGCTGTGCCTGCCGGTTCTGGCCACGATCACATTGTTCTACGCGATCGGCTATTGGAATAACTACTTCAATGCCGTCATGCTGATCACCGACCGGAAGCTCTATCCGCTCCAAATGCTGCTGTTCCAGATTCAGTCCGAGATTCAGGCCATGACCAAGCTGATGTCCGGCGCCGCGCGCGTGAATCCGCCGAAGGAGGCCTTCAAGATGGCGACCTCCGTCATCACGATGGGGCCGATCATCCTGCTGTACCCCTTCCTGCAGAAGTACTTCGTCAAGGGTCTGTCCATCGGCGCGGTGAAGGGCTGAGCATTCGTTTCATCAGGCGAAAGCCTTAGGGCATCACCGCACAATTCGGCGGCGCTGCCTTAGAAAAACAACCATCTTAAAGGAGGAGACCCCATGAAGAAGTTTACCCTGCTCCTGCTGGCGCTCGCTCTGGTTCTGTCCGTGACGCCGATCACGGTCGTGGCCGAGACCGAGGTACACCCGATGCGCTACGTACAGCCCGGCACGCTGCCCCCCGACTACGAGACCGGCATTGCCGCGGTCAACGAAAAGCTGGCCGCCGACGGAGTGGACATCAAGGTCGAGATCATCCGCATCCCCTGGGGCGAGTACGACACCAAGCTCAACCTGATGCTCTCCTCCGGCGAGCCCTTTGAGCTGCTGCATGTCATGCAGGACGTCAAGAACATGTCCGCGCTGGCCGCCATGGGCGCCATCGTCTCCGTTGATCCGTATCTGGACAAGTATCCGGAGCTTGTCGGCATGTTCACCGAGACCGAATGGCTCGGCTCCCTGTACAACGGCGAGCACTACGCCATTCCCTGCTCCTGGCGCTCCTTCGACAACCTCATGTCCTACATGAACGTGCGCGTGGATGTCATGAAGGCCGTGGGCTATGACGAGTTCCCCTCTGGCAGCGTGGACGACGTCATCGATCTGATGAAGAAGTCTCAGGAATACATCCTGAACGAAACCGGCATCAAGGCGTACAACTGGTTCCACCAGAACCAGGATACGGCGCACTGGCTGCACCGCACCTATGACAGCTATCCCTTCTACGTGGAGAACAGCCTTGGTCTGGTTCTCGCGCGTCAGGACGGCACGATCGATTCCTTCTATGAGTCCGAGGAGTTCAAGAACGACTGCGAGACCTACTACGAGATGTATCAGGCCGGTCTGGTCAACCCCGACGTGCTGAACATCGATCACTCCGTGATGTATGACGACGCGCAGCTGGGCGCCTTCCTGCCCTCTCAGACCTTTGATCCCGCCACCGGCGTGACCATTCAGCAGAAGACCGGCATCAATACCACTGTTGAATGGGTTGAAATGAATCCCGAGAAGCCTGAGATGATCTGCACCTTCGTGCAGAACCTCAACGCCATCTCCGCCACGTCGGAGGACATGGAGAGCGGTCTCAAGTTCCTCAACTGGCTGTATGCCTCCAAGGAGAACCACGACCTGTTCCACTACGGCATTGAGGGTGTGCACTACAATCCCGTGGGCGAAAACCGAATCGAGTACATCAAGGACGAGAACGACAACACCCTCTACACCATGGATACCTGGATGTCCGGCTATCTGCCCTTCATGCGCTTCTCCTCGGACGCTCCGGATACCCAGATCGACTACATGACCTACAAGGCGGAGAACGCCGTCGTGTCGCCCATTGCCGGCTTCATCTTCGACGCCAGCAACGTGCAGACCGAGCTCAGCAACCTGCAGACCGAGATCATCGCCTCCATCTACCCCATCAAGGTCGGCATGGTCTCCTATGAGGACAACATCGACCAGGCGATCGCCAATCTGAAGGCCGCGGGTCTGGACACCTACCTCAACGAGTATCGCACGCAGTTCAGCGCCTACCTGGAAGCCAACCCGTGGGTACTTGAAATGGCGAAATAATCGGATCGCTTCTATGACCAGGAATTCGGGTGATTCCTGATCAGAGGGCTTCGCGCGGCGTGCATTCAACGCATGCCGCGCGATTTTGTTTTTGCCTTTCGTATGCCGTTTAAGGCAACGCCGTACAAATGAGGTGGTCGTCCGGCGAATGGATTTTTCGTCAGATGCAAATGCAAAGTTCGAAGGTTTACTGGAGGTAAATCGAGGAATTTGCATGCCGCAGATGGCGGAAAAGACATCGCCTGACGCGCCGCCGAATTGTGCGGTGGTGCTTTAAATGAAAGCCGTGCGCGTTCCGCCGCATAAAAAACACAAATCTCCCTTGCGGACACGGCGGCTGCAATGGTATAATCGATGCGCAAGGCTGTTGCGCGGGAGGCAGGTATTCATGAGAATCGTTGTGGGCATGTCCGGCGGCGTGGATTCGTCGGTGGCGGCGTATCTTCTGAAAAAGCAGGGCTACGACGTGGTGGGCGTGTTCATGAACAACTGGGAGGAAGCGGACGAGGGCGGCGTATGCACCGCCGAGCGCGACTGGTCGGACGTGCGCGACGTATGCGACACGATCGGCATTCCGTATTACGGCGTAAACTTCGCCAGGGAGTATATGGATCGCGTGTTCTCCCACTTTCTGGACGAATACCGCCGCGGGCGCACGCCCAACCCGGACGTGATGTGCAACCGCGAAATCAAGTTCGCGCCGCTTCTGAACTTCGCCCTGTCGCTGGACGCGGAAAAGCTGGCCACGGGACACTTCGCGGGCGTGGAAAAGCGCGCGGACGGCCGCTATCACCTGCTTCGCGCGAAGGATGAAAACAAGGACCAGACATACTTTCTCTCGACGATCACGCAGGAGCAGCTCTCCCGCGCGATGTTCCCGGTGACGAACCTCACCAAGCAGGAAATCCGCGCCCTTGCGCGCGAAGCCGGCATTCCGGTGAGTGAAAAAAAGGATTCCACCGGCGTATGCTTTATCGGCGAGCGCAATTTCAAGCGCTTCCTGTCCGAATACCTGCCCGCGCAGCCCGGCGACATCGCAACGCCCGAGGGCGAAATCGTCGGCCGGCACGACGGACTGATGTATTACACGCTCGGCCAGCGCCGCGGCCTCGGCATTGGCGGGCGCGGCACGTGCGAGCGCTGGTTCGTCGTGGACAAGGATCTCAAAACCAACCGCCTGATCGTGCAGCAAGGCGCGGACAGTCCGCTTCTGTATTCCGTCGGCGGCCTTGCCGAAACCGCCAGCTGGATCGCGGGCGCGCCGCCGGTCGCGGACGGGCAGACGCTCGAATGCATGGCGCGCTTCCGCCATCGCCAGCCCCTGTCGCCGGTGCGCATCACGCCGAGGGGCTCCGATGTGGAAATGGAATTTCTGACCACCCAGCGCGCCATCACGCCGGGGCAGACCGTCGCCTTCTATCTGGAGGACGAATGCCTGGGCGGCGCGGTCATCCAAAGCGCATACAGACAAAACGCATAACAGGAGGATTTCCCCCATGAAAAAACTGCTTGCCCTCGTTCTTTCCCTCTTGCTTCTGTTCTCCGCCGCGGCCGAGAGCACCACGGCCGAATCCGTCGACGCGTTGAAGGCGGAAATCGCCCGGCTTCGCGCGGAGCTCGAAACGCTTCAGGCGCGGCTCGACCTGTACCGCGACCCCTCCGTGGTCGCCATCTTCGACGGCGGCTTCATCACCTTTGACGAGGCCTACGACGAATACCAGTACCTCGTCGAGCTTTACGCCATGTTCTACGGCGAGGATCTGAACGCCCTGACCGACGAAGCGCGCGAGGTGCAGCTGGATCTGCTTCAGCAGATGGTCGCTGAGAAGCTCGTGAACGCGCATCTGGAAGCGGAGGGCGTTCAGCTGCTCACCGATGAGGAAACCGCCGCCCTGCGCGCGCAGGCCGCCGAAGCCTACGAGGTGCATAAATCGCAGGAGCCGGCCGACGATACCACCCTTGAGGAATTCACCGAAGCCTACCTGAACGAAGCCATGAGCAACGCCGCCCTCGAACACGTCGCCGGCGACGTGACCGTGACCGACGAGGACGTCCGCGCGCTCTACGACGAAGCGCTGGAAAACGACAGGGAATACTACGAAGCCAACCCGCAGGATTACGGCTTCGAAGCGCTGTACGGCGATTCCCCGATCACGTGGATTCCCGAGGGCTACCGCCGCGTGCGCCTTCTGCTCGTGCCCTTCGACGACGAGCTCTCCGCGAAGTACGACGAATACCTGATCGCCGAGTACGACGCCATCGACGACGCGGCCATCGCCGCCGCGCAGCAGGGCAAGACGGACGTTCTCGCCCTCCTGAAGCCGCAGGCCGAAGCCGTCAGGGCGCGCCTTGACGCGGGCGAAACCTTCGAAGCGCTGCTCGCCGAATACAACACCGGCGCGGAGCAGATGGGCGAAACCGGCGAAGCGCAGGGCTTCGCGCTCTCCGCCGACTCCCTCTACTTCTCCGACACCATCGAAGCCGCCGCCATGGCGCTCAAAGCCCCCGGCGACGTCTCCGACGCCGTTCCCTGCGACTGGGGCTACGTGTTCATCGAATACATGAACGACATCCCCTCCGGTCCCGTCGCCTTCGAAAACCTCCGCGAAACCTTCGCCCAAAACGCCCGTACCGATGCCCTCTACCGCCAGTACGACGAAAAGGTCGCCCAGTGGCTGGAAGCCTCCAACCCGGAATACTTCCCCGACCGCATGAACTGACTGCCCTGAAAAACCAGAAAACGCAGCGCTCCGACCGTCTCCCAACCAGACGACCGGAGCGCTTTTTCATACGCCCTCCCAAACAAACGGCTCAACCGCGCAGCAAAAGAACCCCGCCGCTCCTTGAGGGGGTGCAGGGGAGCGACGCTCCCCGCCCTCACGCGATAGTCGCGCACCTCTGATTCCGCAAACGAGCAACATCCAGCTCGTCATAAGCGAACCAACACGCCCTACCCTCAATAGAAACGCCCAACCGCGCAGCAAAAGAACCTCGCCGCCCCTTGAGGGGATGCAGGGGAGCGACGCTCCCCGCTCTCGAGCAACGGTCGCGCACCTCCGATTCCGCAAACAAGCAGCGCCCTGCTCGTCCCAAACGCTCCATCGGAACACTGCGCTCTACCTTCAAGAAAACGTCCAACCGTGCAGCAAAAGAACCTCGCCGTCCCTCGTGGGGATGCAGGGGAGCGACGCTCCCCGCCCTCGCGCGACGGTCACACACCTCCGATTCTGCAAACAAGCAACATCTAGCTCGTCAAAAGCGAACCAACATGCTCTACCCTCAATAGAAACGTTCAACCGCGCAGCGAAAGAATCCCGCTGCCTCTTGAGGGGATGCAGGGGAGCGACGCTCCCCGCCCTCGCACGACGGTCGCGTACCTCCGATTCTGCAAACAAGCAGCGCCCTGCTCGTCCCAAACGCTCCATCGGAATGCTGTGCGCTACCCTCAATAGAAACGCCCAACCGCGCAGCAAAAGAACCTCGCCGCCCCTCGTGGGGATGCAGGGGAGCGACGCTCCCCGCCCCCGAGCAACGGTCGCGCACCTCCGATCCCGCAAACAAGCAGCGCCCTGCTCGTCCCAAACGCTCCATCGGAACGCTGTGCGCTACCCTCAATAGAAACGTCCAACCGCGCAGCGAAAGAATCTCGCTGCCTCTTGAGGGGATGCAGGGGCGCGACGCTCCCCGCCCTCGCGCGATGGTCGCGCACCTCCGATTCCGCAAACAAGCAACATCCAGCTCGTCAAAAGCGAACCAACATGCTCTACCCTCAATAGAAACGTCCAACCGCGCAGCGAAAGAATCTCGCCACCCCTGAGGGGGTGCAGGGGCGCGACGCTCCCCGCTCTCGCACGACGGTCGCATACCTCCAATTGCAAATAAGCAACATTCAGCCACGCTCTACCCTCAATAGAAACATCCAACCACCCCACCGCCCCTTGAAGAGATGCAGGGAAGTACTCCCTGCCCTCGTATAGCGGCCGCGCATTTTCCTCTCTCCAAAAACAAGCAGCGCTCCGACCGTTTCAAGCAAGTCATCGGGGCACTGCGCTCTACCCTCAAGAGAAACGCACAACAGCGCGGCAAAAGAAATCCCCTGCCCCTTGAGGGGGTGCAGGGGGAGCGACGCTCCCCCGCCTGTCCCGCGGAGGGGCGAGCGCTACGGGAGCGCGGGGGCGTTTTTGATTTCGTGGCCGAGGCGGGCGAAGGTGAATTCGCGGATACGGCGGGCGGCTTCGGGCCAGTCGGGGTGGCCGTCGAGCTTTTCCACCGCGTCGAAGGGGGTACGGGGAGCTTTCATGAGGATACGGCGCGCGCCCTCGGAGAGGACATGAGCGGTCGGGCCGCAGAACGCGCACACGCAGCCGCCCTTTCGCGCGTCGAAACGCAGGGTCGTCTGCTGGGCGGTGCGGCGGCACACGACGCATTCGCGCGTCTCGGGCGAAAAGCCGGTCAGGTTCCACACCTGCATTTCGAACATGGCGGTGAGCAGCGCGGGCGGCAGCGGCGAATGGTTGAGGTACGCAAGCGCGCGCAGCGTCATATGGAACAGCGCGCGGTTCTCCGCGTCCGGCACCACGATCTCGTCCAGCAGCTTGAGCCAGAACGCGCCGTGCACCAGCCGTTCATAGTCGCTTCGCAGTTCGAAGAAGTCGTCGGTGATGCGGCACTGGGTAATGGTATACCGGTCGCGCATATGCAGAAGCTGATATTCGCCGCAGGTAAACACCTCGGCGGCGTTCATCAGCGGCGATTTGGGACGGCGGCAGCCGCGCGCCACGGCGTCCACGCGGCCGAATTCGGGCGTGAACAGCGTGACCATGCGGTCGTAGTCGCGCCATTCGCTTCTTCGCAGAACCAGCGCGTCGGTCGTCAGGTTCCCGTTCATTGCTCGGTGTAGCCAAGGTTCTCAAGATCCTCGGCGCGGTTGCGCCAGTTTTCGCGAACCTTGACCCACAATTTCAGCATGACCTTCGTGCCCAGAAGCTTTTCGATGTCCCTTCTCGCCTCGGAGCCGATCGTGCCCAGCATCGCGCCCTGCTTTCCGATGATGATGGACTTATGCGCGGCGCGCTCGCAGTAGATATTCGCGTGAATTTCGGTCAGATGGTCGCTCAGCTTTTTGATGGACAGCATTTCCACGCCCACGCCGTGCGGAATCTCGTCGCGCAGGTGATACAGCGCCTTCTCGCGAATGATTTCGGCGCACATCACGCGCTCCGGCTGGTCGGTGATCATGTCCTCAGGGAAGTACATCGGCCCCTCGGGCATGCTCTCGGCAATCAGCTTATACAGCACGTCCACGTTTTCGCCGGTTCTCGCGGACACGGAAACGACGCTCTGAAAGCCCTCGGCGTTCAGCGCGGCCAGCTGCGGCATCAGCTTTTCCGGCGGCACGATGTCGATTTTGTTGACGGCGAGGAAGCGCGGGCAGTTCATCGACTGCACGCTTTTCATGATCTCCGCGTCCTGCGGCCCGATATGCTCGCCGTCCACGACCACGAGCACCGCGTCCACGCCCTCGCGCGCGTCGTCCGCGGCCTTTACCATGTATTCGCCCAGCTTCGTGCGCGGCTTGTGGATACCGGGGGTGTCCACGAACACGATCTGTGTGTTCTCTCTGGTGGAAACACCTAAGATGCGGCTGCGCGTCGTCTGCGCCTTCTGGGACACGATGGCGACCTTCTCGCCCACGAAGCGGTTCATGATGCTGCTTTTTCCCACGTTCGGCCGGCCGAGAATGGCCACGAAGCCCGAACGGATGCCTTTGTTTTCAGCCAATTTTTATTCCTCCGAAAGCCCCAGATTTTCCGGCCCGAACGATTCAGGCAGAAGCTGGGACAGATTTTTCTCCACCCACTTGCCGTCGGTGTTGCCGATGACCACGCGCATGTCGCCCGCCTTGAACTCGTTCAGCACCTGCCGGCAGATGCCGCACGGCCACGCGAGGTCGTGCTCGGTGGCGATGAAGATGGCGGTAAAGCGGTGCACGCCGTGCGCGATGGCGTTGGACACGGCGCAGCGCTCGGCGCAGATCGTCGCGCCATAGGACGCGTTTTCAAAGTTCGCCCCCTGGAACGTGCGTCCGTCCACGGCCAGCAGGCACGCGCCCACATGATACTTCGAATACGGTACATACGAAAGCTTCAGCGCGTCAATGGCCAGCGCCTTCATTTCCATGTCAGTCATATCCCGTTCTTCCTCCTTATACAGACCCAGCCGCCGCATGGCGCGCTTCTCCATGGCGCGCATGGTTCGTTTGTCCTCTTCCTCCATATGGTCGTAGCCCATCAGGTGAAAAATCGCGTGCGCGGTCAGATAGCCCATCTCGCGCGTCACGCTGTGGCCGTATTCCTCGGCCTGCTCGCGCGCGCGGAAGAGATTCAGCACGATGTCGCCCAGATACGCCGCGCCGCGCTCCGGGTCATAGGCGCGCCGCAGGCGGGCGGGCACGTCCTTCGCGGTCTTCCCCTTGGGGTAGGCGATTTCGGGAAAGGACAAAACGTCCGTCTCCCGATCCACGCCGCGCGTTTCGCGGTTCACGCGGCGAATGGTCTCGCCGTCCACCAGCGTAAGCGCGACGCAGAACGCCCCGACGCCCTCCTCCTCCGCGCAGGCCTGCGCCACCTGCTCGGCGAGCGCCAGAAAGCCCTCCGGCGCGAAGCCATTTTCATCAATCAGCTCGATTCGGTTCATCTTCCGGCTTCTCCTGCGGTTTCTCCGGCGGCTTTTCCTCTGCCTTTTCCTGCGCCTTCTTCTTTTCGGCCTCCAGCGCCGCCTGGATCTGCTTTTTGGGAATCTCAACCGACGGATACTCGATGCGCTCGTGGAACACGCCGCTGAGCACCGTCAGGAACGACGAGCAGATGCGGTCGAGGTCGGCGAACGTCAGCTCGCAGTGATCCAGCTGGCCGTCCTCCAGCTTCTGACGCACGAGCGAGCGAATCAGCGTGTTCAGCTTATCCGCGTCCGGGTTGGGCATGCTGCGCGCGGCGGCCTCCACGGTGTCGGCCAGCATCACAATGGCGGCCTCGCGGCTGGCGGGGCGCGGCCCGTCGTAGCGGAAATCGTCGATGTTCACGTCGTCGCCGTTCTCCTGCCGGCTCTTGTTATAGAAATACAGAACCGGCGAATCGCCGTGATGCGAGCGGATGATGTCCACAATCGCGTCCGGAATGCGCTCGTTCTTCGCCATCTGCGCGCCGTCGCGCGGGTGGGCGGTCAATATGGCCGTGCTCACGCGCGGGTCGGTGCGGTCGTGCGGATTGTCGCCCATCTGGTTTTCCTTGAAGTAGCCGGGGCGCTTCAGCTTGCCCACGTCGTGGTAATACGCGCCCACGCGGGCGAGCAGCGCGTTCGCGCCCACCTCGTTCGCGGCGGCCTCGGCCAGATTGGCCACGATGATGGAATGGTGATACGTGCCCGGCGCTTCCAGCAGAAGCCGTCTCAGAAGCGGCTGGTTGGGGTTGGAAAGCTCAATCAGCTTGGACGGCGTGACCACGTTGAACATCCACTCTAAAAGCGGCATGATGGCGATGCACAGAATCGAAGCCAGTATGCTGCTGCCCGCCGCCCATTCGGCCATGCCCAGCACGTTCATCAGGTTGTTGTTGTTCACCAGCCCCACGGCGAACGTGCTGATCATGTTGCTCACGCCCATGATGAGACCGGCCAGCAGCGTCGTCGTGCGCTGCTGCCGCTTTTTGAAGATCAATAGCGCCAGCGTTCCGGACGTGAGCGTGTTCACCATCACGGTGAACATCGTCATGTTGAAAAGACCCGACGACGCGCTGGCGAACAGCGAAATCACGATCGCCATCACAATATTCAGGTAAATGGCGCTGCGGCGGCTGACCAGCTGGCACAGAAGCAGAAGCGCCAGCGTGGACGGCATCAGATACGGCGTCACCTCGCGCACGAGCAGCGAAGCGCCCATCTCCACCACGCACACCACGCAGATGAGCACCAGCGTGCGCAGGCTCTTAAACGTCTTCTCCTCAAACAGGTACAGATACAGGCTGCCGGTCGTGAGCAGCAGAACGATCAGAAGCGCCACGCCGTAATACAGTGAGATGTCCAGCGTGCCTTCCTTGATCATGCCCAGCGCCTTCAGCATTTCATATTGCGCCTCGGTCACGATTTCGCCGTCGGACACGATGACCTCGCCCTTGATGCGCGTGACGGTCTCCACCTTGTCGCGCTCGGTCTGCCGGGCGCTTTCGGTGGCGGCCTCGTCGTAGAAATAGTTCGGCTGAAGGCTCGCGCGCACAGCCTTGCAGATCACGCTGACCAGCAGGCGGGAATAGCGCTCCTGCAGAAGCGCGTCTTTGATCTTCTGCACACTCGCGTCGATTTCTGACTCGCGCAGGTTGTTGTCCATCGTCTCGCTGACGAACTCCTCCGCGCGGCGCATAATCGCGTCCAGCGTCTTCTCCTCCGCCGCACCCAGCGCCACCAGCTCGTCGGAGGTGATTTCCACCGGCGCAAGCTGCTGATTGGCGGTGCTCAGCTGCGCTTCCGTAACCTCGCTTTTGCCGTCCTCCGGCGGAAGGTACAGGTTCGCCACCTGCTCAACCACGTCCAGCCGGCCGCTGAGCGTCTGAAGCACCGTGTCCTTCGCGTTTTCGTCCACGGAATACACGCTGCGCACGTTGTTCGCCGCGTCATTTCGCAGCTTCTCCGTGGTAATGATGTCCTCCACGTCCTTGGCGGCCTTGATGGTGTTCGGCGCGGGCTGACCGATCTGAATGTCATACCGCTCCGGCGTGATCGCGGCCGAGAGAAGCGTGAACATCACAAAAAACATCACCAGCCCCACCAGCAGCCGGCTGACGGTGGGCGCGAATCGCCTTTCCGCGCGTCCTTTCTTTTTTGCTGCCATACTCTGTATCCCTCCCGGCGGTTATCGTTTCGGCGCGAACCGTCTTTCGCCCGTGGAACGGGGCGAGGCGGCCTGACGCCTTTCGTATGCGCGCACGATGGCCTGCACCAGCTCGTGGCGCACCACGTCCTTGTGCGTAAGCGTCACGATGCCGATGTCCTCCACGCCCTTCAGCACCTCCAGCGCCTCCACCAGCCCGCTGGGCTTGCCGCCGGGCAGGTCGATCTGGGTCACGTCGCCGGTGACGACCATGCGGGAATTCATGCCCATGCGCGTCAGAAACATCTTCATCTGTTCGCTGGTCGTGTTCTGCGCTTCGTCCAGAATGATGAATGCGTCGTTCAGCGTGCGCCCGCGCATGTACGCCAGCGGCGCGACCTCCACCTGCTGCCGTTCCAGCAGGCGCTGATACGCCTCCACGCCCATCATTTCGTTGATCGCGTCGTACAGCGGGCGCAGGTAGGGATCGACCTTCTGCTGAAGGTCGCCCGGCAGAAAGCCCAGCTTCTCGCCCGCTTCCACGGCGGGACGCGTGAGGATGATGCGCTCCACGTCCTTGTTCTTGAGCGCCACCACCGCCATGGCCACGGCCAGATACGTCTTGCCCGTGCCGGCGGGGCCGATGCCGAAGGTGAGCGTGTTCTTCTTGATCGCGTCCACGTACTTCTTCTGCCCCAGCGTCTTGCACTTGACCTGACGGCCCTTGTACGTGATGGCGACCACGTCGCGCATGATCTCGCCGATGCGGTCGGCGTTGCCCTCGCCCGCCAGATCGATGGCGTAGCGGATGCGCGTCTTGTCGATGGCGTCGCCGCGCGCGACAATCTCCAGCAGCCGCTCGAGCGTCAGCCGCGCAAGGCGCACCTTGTCCTCGTCGCCGGTCAGCGTGATTTCGTTGCCGTGCGCGAAAATGACCACGTTCAGCTCGCGCCGAATCAGATCCACGTTCTCGTCGTTCAGCCCGAACAGCGCGATGAACTGCTGTGGATCGTCCACATACATAACCTCGGAAATCGTACGGATGTCCGTCTCCAACTTTTCTGTTCCTCCCCGTGTTTTCGCGGCGATTCCGCGGCCGTCCGGCCCGCGCCCTCGCTCCGCGTGTCGTATTGTACCCAAAAAACCCACATCCCGCGCACCGACCCTCGCCCGCGCGCGTATCGAGATTTTCCCGCGCCCTTTCGCCAACCAGAATCGCGTAACCCGCGTTCCCGCTTCGCGTATCAAATCATACGTGAAATCCCATTCCCACGCGCCGACCTTTGCCCGGCTGCATGGCCTTCATAGGTTCCCCGTATTTGCGGCCATTTCCTGCGACCACCCAGCCGCCGCGACAATTTAAACAATTTCCTCGCGGCAACCAATGAGAATTTTTTCCGAATCTCCACTCGACCGCCGCGACCATGCGAACCGCCTCTCATGCCATATTATACACGAATTTCGTTTCTCGCGCATCGATTTTTGCTCTGCCGCACGCTGTCGCCAGCGCGCGGGCGAAAGTGGCTTCTACGACCCGCCCCGCGCCTTCACGGGAATCTCCCGCGTCCACTCGACCGCCACGGTTGCGCGCACCGTGCCCTCGCTCGGCGCATCACGCGAATCTTCGTCTCCCGCGCGTCGGCTTTCGCCCGGCTGCGCGCCGCCGCCAGTGCGCCCGAATCTGCCGTCGGAAGGAAGCGCGCCGCGCCAGCGTGCGGGCGAAAACGACTTCTACGACCCGCCCCGCGCCTTCACGGGAATCTCCCGCGTCCACTCGACTGCCACGGTCGCGCGCACCGGCACGAACAGCCCCACGATGTCGGTGGAATCCGTCTGCGTGTCGAAGCGCTTAAGCGCGTCCGAATCCGTCTCCGGAAGGAAGCGCGCGGGCGAAAGCGGCTCCTACGACCCACTTCGTGCCTTCACGGTAATCTCCCGCGTCCACTCGACCGCCACGGTCGCGCGAACCGTGCCCTTGCTCGGCGCATCACGCGAATCTTCGTCTCCCGCGCATCGGCTTTCGCGCGGCTACGCAAAGTGCCAGCGTGCGGGCAAAAACGACTTCTACGACCCTCACGGTAATCTCCCGCATCCACTCGACCGCCACGGTCGCGCGCACCGTGCCCTCGCACGGCGCATCATATTGCACGCGAATCTTCGTCTCCTGCGCGTCGGCCTTCGCGCGGCTACACGCTGCCGCCAATGCGCCCGAATCCGCCGTCGGAAGGAAGCGCGCCGCGCCAGCGTGCGGGCGAAAACGACTTCTACGACCCGCCCCGCGCTTTCACGGGAATCTCCCGCGTCCACTCGACCGCCACGGTTGCGCGCACCGTGCCCTCGCTCGGCGCATCACGCGAATCTTCGTCTCCCGCGCGTCGGCTTTCGCCCGGCTGCGCGCCGCCGCC
>ERZ827168.682-NODE-682-length-53163-cov-20.190668_pt1 | contig 53163 bp, 51 predicted proteins | sample MGYA00519868_ERZ827168 | MGnify/ENA primary metagenome ERZ827168 (study PRJEB31778, sample SAMEA3449271) | human gut metagenome | biome: human gut; feature: human-associated habitat; material: faeces | place: United Kingdom | collected 2010/2012 ...
AAACGCTTACCGAAAGAGGTATTTTCAACCGCGGTAAAAAGTTTGCGAGAAATACCGTTTACAACATACTCAAAAACGAAAAGTATTCGGGTATATACAGACACGGTAACGAAGTTTTTACGAATATGTATCCGCAAATCGTGCCGACGGAAATTTACGAAAACGTAAGACGAAAGACCGAAACAAATAAATACGGAACTCGTAGCGTTGAAGTCGTGTATCTTCTTCGCAATAAAATTAAATGCGGCTACTGCGGAAGTCCTATCTCTGCCGAGTGCGGAACGGCTAAAAACGGGCAGAAAATACGCTATTACAAATGTTTAGGACGAAAACACCAAAGCGGTTGCAAGAAGACGCAAGTAAGAAAAGAAATACTCGAAAAATATGTGCTTGACAACGTATGCGAACAAATGCAACGCCCCGAAATATTAGATAAAATGGTAACGTATTTACTGCAAGTGCAGGAAAACCGCATAAAACAAAACTCGGTTCTGACAAATCTCATAAAAGAGAAACGCCAAACCGAGAATACGATAAACAACATTATGCAAGCTATAGAATTAGGCGGACAAAGCGCAACGGTAATGAAACGTATGCGAGAACTCGAAGAAAAACTGACCGACATCGAAAAACGATTGACGATTGAAAAATCTCAGACGGCGTTCAGACTTTCCAAAGAGCAAATAATCGACTATTACAAATCCGCTCTTGAAAAAGAGCCGCTACAACTGATAAATTATTTCATAAAAGAAATTCAGTTGTATGACGACAAAATGATAATTATCTACAATACCCCAAAGACGATAAACCTTGACGAAAGTCAGGGTTTTTCTTTTTACGACAAAAACGTTAAAATGCCGTATGTGATACAAAACAAGAAGTATTACGGACTTAAAGATTTCAGACTTATAATGCGTATCTGATACATACGCAGACGATTTATTCCACGGTGTTCTTGACGTGAGCCTCTCAGGAGCGTGTCGGTAGGCAAATAAACCGCCAACCGACAGCCCCAAAGGGGCTTTTCGTTTGCCTTTGGCAAGATAGCCTGACACACTCCTTTCTCACGTCAAGAACCTTTCGCGGCATAAAACCGTCTGCAACTGCTACGGACAAAGCGATACGAACTTTAGCCTACGAACCCAAAAAAGGATAAAACGACAGCACGCCGACAACCGAAAAATGCAGATAATGCCTGAATTTTTGCAAAAGAAAAACCCAAACCAAACACTTTCGTATTCGATTTAGGCTTGTGTTGGCGGAGGCTGAGGGATTCGAACCCCCGTGGCGTTGCCGCCAAACGGTTTTCAAGACCGCCTCGTTATGACCGCTTCGATAAGCCTCCGAATATTTATATCGCAGTAATCACATTGTTCGCAACTACTTAACTCGATTATTGTAACAAAAAAACATCGCTGTGTCAAGCGTTACCGCCGATTAAGCGTTTTTTTTGTCTCAGCTAAAAAATGTAATAAAAAACACGATACGTATCAAAGTTTGATTTACAGCCGCACGCTTTACATAAAAAGTAATGTTCAACATGCGGCTGTAATCACACACGGATATATCTACTTAATCACACATTCTGTAAGTAAAAACTCATACCTGCGCCATACATTATTCTTGTTTTATCGGCGATTACCCTCTCAGGTCAAGATATTCGTCGTAAGTAATATCTTTGTCGAAAGTCTTTGTGCCGTTAATTTCTATAATACGATTTGCAACGGTTTCCATAATTTCTTGGTCGTGAGACACAAACAACATTCCACCCTTAAAATTAGTCATGCCCTTATTTAAGGCGGTGATAGACTCCAGATCCAGATGGTTTGTCGGCTCATCTAAAATAAGGAAGTTGCCGCCCTGCAACATCATTCTTGCGAGCATACATCTGACCTTTTCGCCGCCGGAAAGCACTGCGGCTTTTTTAAGAGCTTCCTCTTTAGAAAACAACATTCTACCCAGCCAACCCCTGAGATATTCCTCGTAATGGTCCTTCGAAAATTGGTCGAGCCATTGTACAAGCGTCAAATCCACACCGTCAAAAAAATTGTCGTAATTCTGCGGCAAATATGTGGGTATAATAGTCTGCCCCCATTTAACTTTTCCGCTGTCGGGCGTTTCGAGCCCCATAATGCAATCGAAAAGCATGGAAACGTTTTGACCGTTACTGCACACAAACCCCACTTTGTCGTCTCTTTTGAGTCTGAAAGACACATTCTCAAAGAAACCTTTTTTTGTTAGCCCTTCGACTTCGAGAATCTCGTTACCTATTTCCCTTTCGAACTTAAACTCTATAAACGGATAACGGCGGCTCGACGGCTGAATATCTTCGAGCTTAAGCTTTTCGAGTTCTTTTTTGCGGCTGGTCGCCTGTCTGGACTTGCTCGCATTTGCGGCGAACCTTGCAATAAACTCTTGAAGTTCTTTGGCTCTCGCTTCGATTTTTTTGTTTTGTTCCTTACTCTGCTTAAGCAAAAGTTGTGAAGATTCATACCAAAAGTCGTAGTTACCTACAAATATTCTGATCTTTTTAAAGTCGACGTCGCAAATGTGCGTACATACCCTGTTTAGGAAATGGCGGTTATGGGACACAATGATAATTATACTGTCCTCCATTGCCATAATATAATCTTCGAGCCACCTTACGCTTAAAACGTCAAGGTTGTTGGTAGGTTCATCCAAAATAAGAATGTCGGGTTTTCCGAACAGACTCTGCGCAAGCAAAACTTTTACCTTAATTTTGGGATCGACGTCAGCCATAAGCGAATAGAACAAATCGCTGTCTATTTTTAGCTGATTGAGAAGCGTTTCTGCGTCCGATTCGGCTTCGTAGCCGCCCATTTCGGCAAACTCGCCCTCGAGCTCCGCTGCTCTTACGCCGTCCTCATCAGAAAAATCTTCTTTAGAATACAAAGCCTCACGTTCGGCTTTTATTTCCATAAGCTTTTTATGGCCCCACATAACTGTTTCGAGCACCGTGTAATCGTCGTAGGCATTCTGATTTTGCATAAGAATGCTCATACGTTCGTTTTTATCAACGACGACCTCCCCTTTATTCGGTTCCAATTCCCCGGACAAAATTTTCAAAAAAGTGGATTTGCCCGCTCCGTTAGCGCCTATAATACCGTAGCAATTCCCCTTGGTAAACTTTAAATTAACGTGATCGAACAACACCCTGCTGCCGAACTGAAGACTGACGTCGTTTACTGCAATCATCTTTTTACTCCAAAACAAAAAATATGGCGGAACCAATCGATTCCGCCGTTTTAATACTACTGTTACTCTGCCTTAAAAGGTAACAAAGCCATATATCTTGCGCGTTTGATAGCCGTAGTAAGAGCTCTCTGATGCATTGCGCAAACGCCGGAAGTGCGGCGAGGAATGATCTTACCTTTCTCGGTAATATAACGACGAAGCTTCGAAACGTCCTTATAGTCGATGTCCGCAGCCTTGTCTACACAAAACTGGCAAACCTTCTTTTTAGGAGCTCGCTTTGCCTTTTTCATCTTATCGTCGCCATCAACGACTTTATTCATTTTCTTTTCCATAATTTACTCCTTTAAAACGGCAACTCGGAATCTTCTACCGGCTCGAGTTCCATACCCGAGGACTTTGCGCCGGAACTGCGAACGGATGTTGCCTGTCCGTCCGAACTCTTAGGCGAGAGAAACTCTACGTCGTCAGCGACAATCTCGGTTGCAGTTCTCTTTACGCCGTCTTTTTCGTACGTGCGAGTCTGTATCGAACCTGAAACGGCTACCTTGCTACCCTTGGTAAGATACTTACCGCAATTGTCCGCAAGTCCTCTCCAAGTAACGATATTTATAAAATCCGCCTCTCTTTCGCCGTTGCTGTTAGCATAGTTGCGATTAACCGCTATGCTAAACCTACAAAACGCCACGCCGTTAGCGGTAGACGAATGTTCGGGTTCTCTGGTGAGATTGCCTACCAACACACACTTATTCATATTAAAGTCTCCTCTGCAGTTATACTAATCTTTTGCAACTATCATGAATCTCAATACTTCGTCCTTAGCTATACGCATCTGACGTTCGATTTCGAGCGGAAGATCAGCGTTAGCCGTAAACTCGGTAAGTACATAATAGCCTTCGCTCTTGAAATTGATGGGATAAGCGAGTTTCTTTACGCCCCACTTGGTAGTGGTAACTTCGCCGCCTGCATTAGTAACGATAGCTTCGTACTTAGCTATCTGCGCTTCCTTTGCCGCCTCGTCAAGATTGTTAGCCAGAATATACAGAACTTCGTATTTTTTCATATATTCTACACCTCCTTTTGGTCTTGTGATCCCTCATAAAATTGAGGAATAAGGATTGCTATACAACTATAGCTATACGAGTATAACACATTATTGCTTATTTAGCAAGCGTTTTTGCGTGATTAAGTTTATTTTTTGCTGCAAGAAATGTCACCGCAGAATGCGCCGCAACGTTTCCTTCACCGACCGCCTTCGCTATCTGATAAGGAGCGCCTACGCAGTCCCCTGCCGCAAAACAGCCTTTAAGCGAGGTTTCCTGACTGCGATCGGTAACTACGTGTCCGTCTTCCGACACGACACCTTTAATCAAATCGGACGCCGCCATACAATTTTTAAGCACAAACACACCGTCTACCGGGATAACGTCGCCGCTTCCGTTTCGAATCGAATTCACTTTTACGTCCCCGCATATCTCGACCGGCGGCAAATCGCCTTTGTACAGTCTGCATACGTACGTTTTTTCGGCAAGCGAACTTAAAAACTCTACTTCGTGTTCGAATTTTTCGCTCTCGGCAACGATTGCCAACGTCTTACCTTTATACAAAAAACCGTCGCACGTTGCGCAATAGCTTACGCCTTTGCCTAAAAATTCGGCTTCACCGTTAATATGTTTTATACTTTCGGTTCCTCCTGCATATATTACGGCGCATGCCTCGATTATTTCGTCACCGCTAAGTAGCATAAATTTTCCGTCGATAAAAAAAACATTGTTGATTCGTTTGCAAGTAACCGAAATTCCGCAATCGTTTAACTGTTTTTTTAACATACCGACAAATTCTTTACCGCTTACCGATCCTACGCCCGGATAATTTGCGATTCGTTCGGATTTCAAAATTTTTTCTGATAACTCGTCCGAACCGAACAGCACAAAATTCTTACTCAAATTCTTTAATGTCAACGCCGCCGAAATGCCTGCCGGTCCGGCGCCGATTATTGCTACGTCATACATTACAATTACCCCCTCGTCACTTTTCCGTTTTCCACCATAAATTTGGCATAGTTACCGATTGCCTTAGTCAAATTGTCGTCAATATGCGTACACGTTATAATGGTTTGATAATCTTTTATTTTATTCAGAAGGCGTATTTGTCGATCTAAGTCCAGTTCGCTCAGCACGTCGTCAAGCAGCAAGACCGGATATTCTTCTTTCTCTCCTGCAATAAGATCTATTTCCGCCAATTTAACGGCAAGCGCAGCCGTGCGCTGCTGTCCTTGCGAACCGAATGCTCTTATATCCGTATCCCCGACGCAAAAGGCTATATCGTCTTTGTGCGGTCCGCTTCTGGTGTATCCCATAAGTTTATCTTTTTCTCGATCTTTAAGCAAATGCTCCTTAAACGACAAGGCGATTTCCTCAACGGTTTCTCCGCTTTCCGATTCGTAACCTAATTTTAGCGACTCTCCTCCGTCAGTCAGATAAGAATGATTGTGCGCCGCTTTTTCTCCCAGTCTTTGAACAAATCCTCGTCTCGTCTTAATTATTTTACTGCCTAGGCCCACTAGTTGCATATCCCACACATCCAGCACGTCATCGGTTGCTCCGTTTTTAAGCAGCTTGTTTCGCTGAGAAAGCGTTTTGTTATAGCTCGACAATAAGTAAAAATATGCTTTTGACATCTGACATAACGATATGTCCATAAAACGTCGCCTATCGCTCGGTCCGTCTTTTACTATTTTCATTTCGTCCGGCGAAAAAAATACTGTGGTCACCACGCCCATCAATTCGCCGATACGGGTTATGGGCAATCCGTTTACAGCCACTCTTTTGTTCGCAGACTTGTCCAGAGTCATCTCTACTCTGTCCGCAGAAAATCGCTTCTTTACAAAAACTTTTACATACGCCCTGTCGCTGTCAAAGTTAATCAGTTCTCTGTCTCTCGGAGTTCTAGCGCTTCTTCCGACCGAACATAAATAAATCGCTTCCATCAGATTAGTCTTGCCTTGTGCGTTTTTCCCCACCAAAAAATTTGTCTTGTTCTCGAAAGACACTTTTTCTTTGATATAGTTTCTGTAATTTTGCACAAAAACTTCGGATACAAACATCTATTTTCTCTCCGTCAAATCCACGCACACGCTAAGAGCATAATCGTCGACAGTCTCGGTTTTACACTCGCCGTCCTCTCCGCACTTAAACTTTGCCTCTATTTTGGTCCATTCTTTAATAAAAAACTCATCCCTGTCAACGGCCGACAGATATTCACAATACTTTATTTTACTCAACACTCGCTTTGCCACACGCTCATCGCTGCCGACGTATTTTTGAATATCGATACCTATCGGATAGTCGCTGATTGCCACCGCAACGTAATCATAGCTGTGCGAGAGCGAAAACCGAATTCCGCTCGCAATCCATTTGCCGCCCTCAAAACTGAAATCAACGACAGGCACGTCGAAACCTTGCCGTGCGAGTGCATATTCAAGCAGTTTCCAAACGCAATACTTCTGCTTTTTATGCAATTCGTTCTTGCATTTTTCTATCGCATCCTTTCTTTTTTCGCAAAAAACAGGCTGATTGCTATCCCACAACCTCGCAACATACACTTTTGCCGTCGGCAAAAATTCTTCAATGAAAATCGGCTGAAAGCGTGACATAAAAACGGAAGTACCCTCCACTGAAAGGATACTCCCATTGTAATGCATTTATGAAATTTTGTCAACTTAATATGGCGCCGTCGTTACCGTCCCCAAAACCGTCTGCATACATAAGCAGGCTTAAAAGTCAATCTTCCAATTTCATGCGCCTTATCTCGTCCAAGACCTTCTTCGTCGTAACTTCTCTTAACCCTACGTCGGCACATATCTGCGCCGCATCGCCACCCGGCTTTAATGCTACCAACTTCTCGCACGAGATGTTTTCTATATCTTCGATATAATCTTCGTCGCTTATGGCAGCAAAAAAAAGATTATATGCGCTGCATCCCAACGCCTGCGCCAACATTGTTACTTTATTCTCGAATTCGTCGCACTTCTGCGCATAAAAGTCCATCACGTATTGCATTTTCGACGTATCTTCCAATAATTTGTCTTTGCCGAAAATCAACGCCTCCGTCACTTTTTCGTCTCCGTCGAACATTAACAGAAAATACATGGGGAATCTTGCCTTTGGCGTCGTAAACTCGCAAAGCAAATCGTATGCGTTTTTCAACAATTCTTCTTTTTCCATAGTACTCCCGTCGTTAAATCGATATTTTACTATAGTATAGCCCATATAAAAATTTACGTCAACGATTTTTGCCTTGTTTTATTGTTTTGCTATTTAAACCGTCTGCGGTTTTGACTTTAATCGACGTATTATTTAAGTGGTTTAATTGTATCAAAATTTAACCGAAAACATTTCGCCGTTTGACGATATTTCAGGTATCGTCTTAAACCGCTCACTCAAAGCCTTTAAACGTAAAAACGCTTTCCCCTTTCTCGACGTTAGGTAAAAGCGTTTTGTACTCAACGAATCATCGGCTAAATCGAACTTTAGCTGCGTTCGCTCTTTTCTCGGCGTCTATACGCAACTACTCTCTCCCCACCGACAAACGGTTGCTTAAGCTGAGGGTTTTGTTTTTCCACGTCTTCCGGTGACAATCCTATCGCTTTGGAAACGTCCCATATGGTTTCGTTTTTTCCAATAACATGCACCGAAAACGCACATGACGGACTTTGTATCGGGTCCCCCTCAGCAATAGAGGACAAGTATGTTGCGGAACATTTTTTGCTTACGAACACGTTTACGGATACGGTAGCTCTGGCGTCTATGTCGCTGCCTCTGCGAATTTTGCAAGATACGCTTTCCGCCTCGGCGGTGGCAGTCACTTCGTCGCCTTCGGTTACGTCCGCACGTTTTGTGAGCGAAAAAGGAATTTCGATATTTACCGAACTTTCCGAAGAAGTTTCGTTGCTAAAATAAACGGCTGTAAGTCTTACCATTCCTTCTATTACCGCTTTGCCGTCAAGCGCATACCCGCCGGTAACGATTACTTCGAATCCGGGCGTGGAAATAATGTTGTCCGCAAGCGGCATTCCTGCGCTTAAAGAAACCGTTCCCTCCACTTCGTCGCTGAAAACAAAACAATTCTTAAGTACCGAATATTCGGTAGTTTCCTCTCCTTTAATCAATTCGTTACTAAGGGAAAAGGCGTCTACTACGGGCGAAAAACTGTTGGACTGCGAAACGAATCCGCAAATCGCCACGTCCACGTCATAGCCTTCCGCATCTGAGCTGACCTCCGTATTTTCCACAAAAACGTTGCAGCATGCCATAAAGTCCTCTTTACTGCCGTTAGCCTCGATTTCTACCGAAAAAGGAGTAACGACAGATAGTCTTTCGGCATCAGTCATATAGTCCGTAATCACATCTCCGCTTACCGTAACCATGCCGTCGCCGGCAACGCAAGAGGAAATAACGGCACGATTTTCGGCGTACCTTACGTCCGGTGGCATTTTTACGTTAACCTTAGCGCCTGCCGTAAAATGGCAAACGCAAGTAGTAAAATCGTAATCCTTTCGATGCGTATACAATCCGTCTCCGCCATACGAAAGATATTTGATACGCTTCGCAGTAAAGGCAAGCAAAAATATTTCCACAACGGACGAAAGCTTCATTTCGGCTTCCGCCAAACTGGTAATATCGGTATCGATAACCTTACTGAAAAGGCAAACGTTCCCGCCGCTTATTCCGTCATCGTTTATTTTGTCGGCAAAAGACGCCGTGTACTCGAGGTAACAAAGCGAATTATCTGCACTAAGATAAGTAATGCGAAAATCGACCTTTCCTTTTATTCTCGCTTCACCCGAAAACACTTCGGTTGCGGATACTGTAGAAACTGCGGAAATACCGAGAACCTTATTTATCTCTTCGCCATGCGGCGGTACTAACTTTGCCTCCACTACGAGCTGCGTAGAGCTCTTTTGTAATCCGTTAAGTGCGGCAACCTCATAAACGGGTTCGAATGCCATAGGTAATCCTCCAAATAAATAGTTTGTAACGCTATATTATATCGTGAGGCGTCGCATAATATGACACAATTATTTTTTCTCTGACAAAATCACGTTGCCGCATATAATATCGCTGTACGAACACGACAATCGAGTCACGTTTTTTTCGCCGCTTACCTTTAAAGTAAACAAAGACGGCAAAATATCTTCTATTTCGCCGCAGTATTTTATAATCCTTTTTCTTCCCTTGTTTATTCGAATCAGCAACATTTTGCCTTTCAACGCAGATATCGAATCTTTTACTTCTACTATGCCAACGGGTTTCTTCATAAAAATCCTCCGCATAGATTATTTCCGTTAAATAAATATTTTAACCTATCCGCATTGCGTATATCGCCCTTGCCATCTTTATTCTTTTTATATAATCTCTTGTCTCCTTATACGCTATGCGATTTCCCCATTCTCTGATTTTACCTTCACCCGCATTATAAGCTGCAAACACTTTATCGCCCTCAAAAGACTTACTTAGATAAGAAATATAGTAAACGCCTAACATAATATTATAGTCGGGAGAAACAAGCATACTTTCGTTATATTCGACGTTAAGCTCCTGCGCAAGCCAAGCCGCCGTAGCCGGCATTATCTGCATAAGCCCCAGCGCCCCGGCGCTGCTTTTCGCATCTGCGTCAAACTTGCTTTCGGTATGAATGACAGCAAATATGACCGAACGCTCCACGTCGAACATTTTGCCGTATTTTGTCACAGAATCGCTATATCGTATCGGAAAAACCATTACAATCAGCGAAATCGAGGCTATCAAAAAGCAACACAAGACGATTAAATTGTTTTTAAACGTAGCTATGCCACCACTCCTCTACCGCCGCTCTGATTTTTGTCAAGTCTCCGTCGTTTACAAAAACAAAATCGGACGAAGTCAACATCTTTTGATCCGACCATTGCGCCGAAATCATACTCTGAGCCGTTTGCATAGAAATATTATCCCGTAAAACAAGTCTGTTTATACGCTTTAACGGCAGAGCATAAACGGAAACCACCACATCATAATTCTTTAAGTCGAACGGTAACGGCATAACGGTAACGCTTACACCGTCGCTTTCGGCTACCAAAGCGGCAATGCGCTTTTTTATAAGCGGATGAGTAATTCCGTTAAGTTTTTCGAGCATGGTTTTGTCTGAAAAAACAAGTTCTCTCAGTTTTCGCCTGTCCACGGCTCCGTCAACGACGCATGTCGGGAATGCCTTAATCAGCTTTTTTTCCCCGGCGGTGCCGTGCGCAACCACCTCTCTCGCCACTACGTCCGCATCGATTATGTATGCGCCGAGTTCGCTCATTATGCCGCTTACGACGCTTTTACCGCTTGCAATGCCGCCTATCAGCGCTATTTTTTTGTAACTATTTGCAGTCATACCAGGTTTTTCCGTATCCTATCGAAGCCGTAAGCGGAACTTTTAATTTCGCTGCGCCTTCCATTTCTTCTGTTAAAATTTTAATAACTTCGTCAGTTTCTTTTTCGTCCGCTTCCACAATGAGTTCGTCATGTATTTGAAGTATAAGTTTAGAATTAGTCTTTTCCAATCTTTTGGCAACGTTTATCATCGCTATTTTTATAATGTCGGCGGCAGTTCCCTGTAAAGGCATATTCATAGCAACCCTTTCGCCGAACTGCCTTTGCATGTATATTGACGAATTTAGTTGCGGAATATATCTTCTTCGTCCGAAAATTGTGCATGCGTATCCGCTTTCTTTTGCAAAAGCTATCGATCTCTCGAGGTATTCCTTTACAGCCGGGAACGTCTCAAAGTATTTTGTTATAAACTCTCTTGCCTGTGACGGTTTGATGCCTAAATCTTTTGCCAATCCGTAATCGCTTATACCGTATATTATTCCGAAGTTTACTATCTTCGCCGTTCTTCGCATAGCCGGAGTAACGTCCTCTATGTTTACTCCAAACACTTGCGCTGCGGTTGCCGAATGAATATCGTAACCGTTGATATAAGCGTCAACCATGTTTTTGTCTTCGGACAGATGCGCCATAACCCTAAGCTCTATTTGCGAATAATCGGCGCTTACAAAGGTTTTCCTCTCTCTTGCTACGAAAATTTTTCGCAACTTTCTCCCCTCGTCGTCCCTAACCGGTATATTTTGAAGGTTCGGTTCTACGCTGGATAACCTTCCCGTCGTGGTAAGCATTTGCTTAAATTCGGTATGAACAACTCCGTCTTTGCTCAAAAGCGGCTTCATTCCGTCGAGATAAACGCTTTTTAACTTGGAAATTGCTCTATACTTAAGCACAAGAGCTACTATTTCGTATTCATTCCGCAACGGCTCCAAAATTTCCGCTCCCGTAGAACGACTTTTTGACTTTTGCGGATAGGGCACGCCTAAATCCGTAAATAATACTTCGGCAAGCTGTTTAGGCGAATTAATATTAAAAGTTTTACCTGCTATGGCGTAAATCTGTTCGGTAAGTTCCGCAGTTTCTACACCGTATCCTGCCGATAACTCGTCAAGCTTCTTTATGTCAACCTTTACACCCTCTCGTTCCATGTCCGAAAGAACGGCAACTAAAGGAAGTTCGACGTCGTAATATAACTTTTCCATACCAAGACTTTTGAGTTTTTCGCTTTGTATATTGTATATTCGTTTCAAGCAAGCAGCCGTATTGCCGCTTAAATCGTAATCTTTAATAAGAGCCTTGGTCGATGAGTAGTCCATGCTCATATCTATAAGATATTGCGCTAACGCAACGTCGAAAAAATGACGTAACGTTACGTTGTATTTGCGTAATCTATACATTAGCGACTTTCCGTCGGCAACAATTTTTAACGTGTTTTCGTCTTCGCACAGCTCTTTTATTCGCTCTATTACAACAGCTTCCGCTTCGCCGTCGCTCAGTAAATCCCGTCTTATTTTATATATTTTACTCCCTGCGCAAACCTCGTCATCGCTCCAGTCAAATCCAATCACATCCGTTTCGTCATCGTTTTCGACAACCTCTTTTTCTAAGTCTTCAAGCTCTGCAGTACCGTTAGACCTGAATAAATCTGCTTTTGCCGAAAGCGTCTTAAAATCCAGCAAAACGAACATATCTTTGACGTTTTGAGCGAACGGGAAAATAAACGGGCAATCCTTTACTTGCGGCAGATCAGGCACGTGCGTACATATCGTAGCTAAGCAGCGAGAGTCGTAACAACTTTGTTTCCCGTCGATAAGTTTTCTTTTCAGGCTGCCGGATATTTCGTCTATATGTGCATAAATCTCGTCTACGTTACCGTATTTTTCGATAAGCATCACAGCGCTTTTATCGCCTACGCCGGGCACTCCTCGTATGTTATCCGAGGTGTCTCCGGCGAGAGCTTTATATTCTATAACGCCGGACGGCGTAAGTCCCATAGCCGACTTGAGCGTTTCTTCTGTCATCTCGTCAAGTTCGGAAATCCCCTTTTTTGTAAACAAAACCGTGGTGTCGTCATCTATCAGCTGAAAACTGTCTCTATCTCCCGTAACGACGTAAGTAGGCATTTCCGCCGCTTTCGCCATTGTGCCGATAATATCGTCGGCTTCGTAACCTTCCTTTTCTATAACCGCAATTTTCATTGCACGAAGTAAATCTTTCAACACGGGAACTTGCACCGCAAGATCCTCGGGCATAGGTTTTCTCGTGGCTTTATAATAATCGAATTCCTTATGTCTGAACGTAGGCGCTCGCAAATCAAAAGCAACAGCCATATGCGTAGGGTTGTATTCTCTTAGCTTTAACAACATCTTTACAAAACCGTAAATAGCCTGAGTAGGCTTGCCGTTTTTGCCGGTAAGCGGCGGTAAAGCGTAAAATGCCCTATTTATAAGGCTGTTACCGTCAATTATAATAAAATTTCCCATACTCGCTCCTTTTTCGGCGATTTCGCCGTGCCAACGCATATAGTGTAGCATATTTGCAAAATTTTATCAATTACTTTATTCATAGCCGTGCAAAATACTTGTCAAAATGCAAAATTTATGTTATATTATTACCGCTATGCCGCCGTGGTGGAATTGGCAGACGCGCCGGACTCAAAATCCGGTGGTAGTGATACCGTGTCGGTTCGACTCCGACCGGCGGCACCAAAAAAAGAACGCAATCGTTTTTGTTTGCGTTCTTTTTCTTTGTAAAAAAATAAGGGTAGGACAACGAAGACTGCCCTATAAAAATTTTAATTTGAAATTTTCCCATCAAAAAATTCTTTTCTTATCTTTTCCATATACTCTATGTATTTTTCTCCCCACATTTTTGAAATGGAAAAATATTTATCAACATAAGATTTCTTTTCACCATAACTGCCATATAATGCTTGAAAAACTTCGGCAAAAGCGAACGCATCAAATTCAATGTCTTGTTTCAAATATTCTTCTTCTGGAACATCTGTTTTGTAAGGAATTTGTCCTGTTAAAACTTTTTCCCAATTCTCATAATTTTCAAAATAGGCTGGACGAAGTTTTCTTTTAACTACATAAGCTTGATATATATGTCTAAATTCGTGTGCGACATCAAAAACTATATTGTCTATTTTATATTTATTATCGTTTACTATGGATAAATTTATAATAATTATATTATTGTGAACCTCATAAGTCATAGGGCAACCGTTAAAACCCCTCTTCTCGTATTTTACTTTAAGTTCTCCAAAAATAAATATTTCATTGAATACCTTAATTATGTCTTCAATGCACTTCTCTTTGTATGAGGGGTTTGCAAGAATTGTAAAATAATACATTGTACCATTATAACGAAGCAATTCCTTTGATTGAATAACGATATCAGGCGCCTTCTTTGTTATATCAGGTAAAAAATCAGTAAACCTATCTTCTTTAATAAGTAATTTATATGGTCTACGACGAGCTCTATCTTGATACACCCAATCTAATCTAAATAATCCTTCAAATGTCATCAATGCAGGAGGTAGCTTGCCTCCCTTATCAATATTGTAGCCGAACTCAACATTGTTGGAATTGTAAAAAGCAATAAGCTCTTGCTCTTTTGCGGCGGCTTCCTGTGGCGGCAAATTTGCATACAAAATTTCGTGTTGAATATTATCCAAACCATATTTTTGAATGTCAGCATAAAATTTTACATTTTTTCTATATCCCCAACCAGAAATCCAACGATATTCTGCTTCTTCAGAACAAGTAACACCTATATAAACCTTACCATTGGGACAAGTATGTTTATACACAAAATAAAACCGTCGTTCTATTTCCTGCATTATACGCAAACGAAGAATATGTAAGTCAATTTCATTATAATCTTTTTTGAGAAATTGTTGTAGGTCAGTTATAATTTGATTGTATAACTTTTTTTCAACGATTTCAGGATTTTTTCTTATCCAAGAATTGATAGCAGTAATATTTTTGGGATTTCCATTCCAATCTTTGTCTAAGTTTGAAACATATTTCATCAATTCTTTTAATTTTTCTTTAATTACTAATGTGTCAGCAACAACACTTTTATAATCGTAGTTTGACATAATATTTCCCTAATTTACTTGTAACTGTGTTTTTAATTATACCATAAAATCGTAAAAATTACAAGCCGGTTATTTAAGTATAAATCAATAAAAAAGAACTAAATTTTTCTTTTAAGGAAATGGCAAAAAAGACTAAATGCCGAAAAAAACTTTTACTTCATTTTTATTACTCAAAATATGCCATGAGAGATTGAAAAATTTGCGAAATATGCTATAATAAAATAGAAATCGATATTTTGGAGCTAATCTATGCCGTTTCTTATATTATTATTGTTGACTCTGACTATAACTATATTTTTTATCGTTCGTAATGTAATCCAAAAAAAATATACTGATTTTGTTTTGCAAAACAGTATTTACCTAAAAAAATTACAAGAAATAAATTGTAAGTATAAGTTTTTTAGTCATATTGATTTTAATCAATCCCATACTTACGATAATGAAAACTTTTATCGTGATATTGCTTGTTTAGATTATTTGATTTATCAGCTTCAATTTATAAGCACCAAAGTAATAGACCAAATTAACAAGGAAGAGCAAAACAATATATTATACGCAGAGTATCAAAAAGAAGTAATCGCATTAACGGAAGCAGGAAAATTCCTAATTGATATAGGAAAATTGAAGTATGACAAATTAGTCGCAACTGAAAAGCGATTGATAAATCAAACTATTTGCGCTAAACCAAATACGAATTTTTACATAAATGTTACCTTGTATTGTTCACAAATAAATGGGCATATTTATGCTAAGAAAAGCGAAATATATTATGCAGATGATATACTCGCTTTAATTAAACGATTAAGAAATCGCAATGGGACTTTTTATAACGACCGTGAAATCTGGAATTCAATCTGTCGTGTTGAAAGAGGTAAAGTTTCAAACAAAATGAGATTTTCCATATATCAAAGAGATGGATATCGGTGTCGTAAATGTGGCGTTTCACAAAGGTATACACAATTAGAAGTTGACCATATTATACCGATAGCAAAAGGCGGAAAAAGTACTTATAATAATTTGCAAACTCTTTGCCATAAATGTAATGCAAAAAAAGGCGACAATCTTTATTATTAAATATATGGTGGGATTTATGTCCTGCCCTTAATTTTTTTGCAAAAAACAGCGTAAATCAAACCTTTCGGTTCGACTCCGACCGGCGGCACCAAAAAAGAACTTAATCAATGTCGATTTAGCTTTTGTTTAATAATCTTCTCTCCACGCATCAAGCCATTTAGTATAAACTTCTCTATAATCAATTTTTTCTCTTGTGAATTTAATATCAATACATCTTGTATCTTGACATTTTTCCAATAACAAGAGAGCTTCCCGAGAGATTTCCACTCCTCGTGCGTTTGTGTTTACTTTTGGCAATTTAATGTATCTATCTCTGCCAATTTGATTTAGAACCCCAATTTGTGATTCTTTTGAAAAAAGCAAGAGTTTGCCATTATCATTCCAATGGATTTTAGCCATTAACATATCGCAATACGGGATATAAGTATTTTTAAATTGCAAAGCTTTTTGTGCATCAACAGTCCAAATCAACTTTACGGAAGACCATCTATCACTGCTTGTTGTCATCGTTTTTATGGATAATGGTGTATTTTTAACTATAACATCTACTTCTGGAGCCGTTATTGGAATATCTGGGTCAACTATATCAATTCCAAATTTATATACATTATATACAGATCTATTGTAACATAAAAAACAATATTTTGTATCGATTTTTAGAATCGTTTTATAATTTAATTTATATTTTGGAATCGTTGCGTGTTCTTGGTATCGATTATATGCTATTTTTTGTTCCTTACATAAAAATAAGTGAATAAAAAGTTCGCTTAGACAAATCTCCGCTTTAGCCTAAACACATAAAATTGCGCAGAAATCGTCGCAAAATACGTCAATGCGTTTTATCCCAAAAATATTATGCTTTATCTCCGTACATTTGTTTTAATCTTGCCTTCATTAATTTTATAGCTTCTTGCGGGCAGGTTGCGTTTTCGGTTACCTCTTCCATCGGGCAAATCCCGGTGTTTGTGTGATTACGTATATTGTCTGCGACTTCGTCACTGTCGAACTCGATGCCGTAACGCTCAAGCACTTCTATTGCCGGCTTACTTATAACATACGCCGAAACATGCTTTATCTTAAGCGCTACATACAAATACGCTGCGCCTCTGCCTATCACTCTATCCGCAGCTTCGCCACAAGAAACGTCAACGCCGTTATCGAATAAAATCATCAGCGGCTTTACTCCTCTATGCTCGCTGTAGTATACTGTATCGTCTTTAAAAACAACAGACGTATAATCTTTTAGCAAACTTTTTGCTTTAACAATATCCATACTAATTCTCCTCCATGTCGGTATTCTTCTCAATCTACATACCATAACCGATACACGCTTGCAACGGCAAAACCATAGATTTAAGCCTATGTATCCAAACAAACTCATCAAAGAATTTCGATTTAAACTTTAAAAATATATCTTATCGAGTAACCGCTTATCGAACCAATTTTTGTCTGTGCATCACTCCTGTATACTATTTTTCTCGCCTTCTATTTATTTTACAACTTCGTCTCATTTGTTTTAATCGGTCTGCTATAGTATATCATACCAAATCAACATTTCGCAAAGAAATTATTTTTGCAAAAGCAAAATTTTCAGCATTTTTACTTGATTTTTTGTACAATATATGGTAGAATACTCAAGCGTCAAAAACGCAAACTATATTTAGCCGTGGAGAGATGGTTGAGCGGCTGAAGGCACTCGCTTGGAAAGCGGGCATACGTGAATAAGCGTATCGGGGGTTCGAATCCCCCTCTCTCCGCCATTAGTGAACTGTACACACCCTCGTGAAAATGAGAAATGCGTGCAGTTTTTCTTTTTACATGAATGTTTTGGCGCAATTACACCTTTTGGAAAACCAAATATTGAAAATCCATCTCGCTTTATCACCATTTGGTCAAACGAGAAAGATTTTTAATAAAAAATAACCCCAGTGGGTTATTTAAGAAATAATAACAAATTTAGAAAAATCATTGAGATATTTAATTATTTTTTTGTTAAAATTTTATCATTTAATTTTGTAGAAATTCTATTTGTTAAGGAAATGATAACTTCAATCTTACTTCCATTTTCTAATGTTGTAGAAAGTCTTATTGGAGTAAATGTCATAATTGTATTATGCTCATCATATTTTTCTCCATTTATTCTTAAAGTATGGTGATAAAAACCTGCATAAACAGAAATTATTTTATCATCTATAACATATTCTTTATATGAAAGCAATACCATCAGTCTTAAAGTGTGCAGAAGTGTGTTTTGAAGCGCACCAAAATTTAGATAACTTTGTAAGCTTCACTTTAAATAAAAACTGACAGTATTTTTCGGTTTAATTTTTACACAAAGAATATCAATTTGGAATTATGGCGTGCATTTCGCAACAAAAAATCTAGTGTCAGCAGTTAAGGCGAACTTATTCTGTTTTTTATGCCATAATAAAAAATAGAACTATTTTACACTACAACACTATTATAACATTACATATTTATCAAAAAATTTTATTAACATAAAATTATTCCATATTTTAGTCATTTTAACAAATTTTTTTTAAAACTACACAAATATTAACTTTTTTGCTTTGAAACTACTTAAACCAGTTTTTCTTTTTAAAAATAAATATTAATGTAACTATTGTGATTATACACAACCCAATTACTATTGGATATGAATATTTAAATTTAAACTCTGGCATCATAAGATTCATTCCATACCAACCAACAATTAACTGAAGTGGAGTAAATATAACAGTAATTATGGTAAATATTTTCATTAAATTGCTTTGTTTAATTTGAATTTGCGCCTGATAGTTTTCTCTAGTTTGAGATAAATTATCCATAAACATAACAACTTCCTTAACTAATTTAGGAATCCTTCTGATTAATATCTGAAGTTTATCTTTTTCTTCTTGCAATGTAAGCAAATCGCTATGCCCAGCAAAAAAATCAATAATATAATTGATTTGCTCATAATGATGTTTCAACTTAATCAAATATTTTTTGTAGTACATAATTTTTTTTGAATACTTTTCCAAATTCCTATCCACAGATAATTTTACATCAAAATCATTCAATTTATTTTCTAAGTTTTCTAATTTTATGTAATCATTCTCCGTAGCATTAGCCATAAGCGAAAGCAGTATTCCAGCATAATCCAAATTGCTTTGTGCCAAATTTTCAAGTTCACTTGTCAACATGTCTTTATTGTCTGCTACAAAAACAGCAAAAGTTTTAAAGTCAGAATAAATTCCAATTTTCTCTAAATTTGTACGTTTATTTTCCTCAGTTAAAAAATTAAATGTCAGCAAAAATTTATCTTCATACGTTTCAATTTTATTTGAATCAATATATTTAAGACCATTTATAATTTCTTTATCATTTTTTAAATCAAAAACTTGATTCAATTGTGATTTTGAGATAATTATTATTTTATTTTTCAAGTCTTGACTCTTCAATGAATCATTCAACACATTTACAACTTTCATTATTTTCTCCAATTTAATATAAGTGCTTTTACTTATCTGCGAATACTTTGTTTAAAACTGGCTTAACTAGTTCAAGTAATACAAATCCTACAATATTAATAGCAACAACCGCCCCAAATTGCCACCAGGATATTTTAACCATGCCAAATAATGAGCCAATCGGAGTAAAGAACACTATTATTTGAATCACAAACAAGATTGCAATTGATATATTCATAAAATTATTTTTAAACAAGCCCTTTTTAAAACTAAATGTTTTAAGCTCTTTGCAATTATATGTAAACACAAATTCGTTAATAACGACCGATAACAGAGCCAATGTCTGCGCAATTGGGTAACCAAATAGATTCATTGATAGCACCCCCTAAAGAAATTAAAGTTTCAATAACTGCCGAAACCATAAGACTTGAAATCATGAATGGAGTAAACACATGTCTATCTAATCCATTGGTTTTTTGTTTCATGCTTTCAGGACTATCTTTTTCAAATGCCAGTGCAATAGAAAGTGTATAGTTGAATAGCGTCATATTTTGTGATAGCATCGGTGTATATATTAATAAAATTTGTATATATTTTCTCGGGATTTTTATTAATTTCTTCTTTTGTTAACCTTGACATATCTTCTCCTTATTTATGTTCATTATATCATATTATCATTATTTAATCAACATATAAAGTTATCGCAAAAAACAATCAATTTAACAGTATTGAAATTAACTTCAGCGGCAAGCCGTGCGAGGCTATCCGCTCCGCCCTGAAAAATATTGGCTTTCGCTGGAACAGCGTGCGCCGCATCTGGTACGGCTATACAAAAATGTAAAATCGAATAATTCTTGACGATAAAACGTTCAGCCCAGACTTTTTACTTGATTTTCCTAAATAAAACCGTTTTGTCCTTAATGGAAATTTTTACAACCTCATAGTCATATTGAATCAGTTCCTTTTTAAATTTTAAAAAGGAATGGTCTATAGGAATACCGGCAATTTTTTCGATTTCGTCGTAGCTTAATTTTATATAGTTGTTTGCGTAATCGCAGATCCATTTCCACAGAGTATCGTACTTACTACTCATAATCATCCCTCTAATCAAAAATGCTGCGCCCAAACAACGCCGACATACAGTCGAAAACTCCCCGCAAACAAATTCGATTCTCGGCTTTGTTCGGAGTTTACATCCCCCTGTCGTCATAAAAATGCAAATACGTATTTATTTTTCGTAATCAGGTTTACTTAACCCCGCTTGCTTTAGTATAGCCGATAAAAGAACGTTCTACGACTATCATCACTAACATCTTTACGGAGGCGCCCCGATTTATGCAGCGTTAACAGCCGCTCGCAGTACACCCGGCACAGCTTCGAGGTTTTCTTACCTAAATAAACCGGAACGTCGAATGGAATCCCTAAATAACGATAAACCGCAGAGAGCTAAGCGTTCACAGGATATGGATACGTCACAGGATATGGATACGTCAACCGATTTTTACGCCTGCCAGAGCAAGAAATTTCTTGTCAGACTGTATCGCATGAGTGACGAACTTTCCGTCCCTAAACAATGCGTAAGTCGTAACCGGCGACGGCACATGTCTTGCAGATTCTTTATCTGTAACATGTATGGCAGTAAAGCGGATGCCGTGTTCTTTTGCCGCTTCCGCCACTCTCGGCACCCAGTAATACGTAAACGGACATTGATCGGTATAATACAAAACAAACCCCGTCTCACTAACAGTCGGGTGTTTGGCGCATTCACAAAATTTCGGAGGCACGGCGTCGGAAACGACAGGCAGATACATAAGCGTAATGCCGCAATCCGATTTATCCGCTATCGAAAAGCCCTTGTGCTTCAGATATTCCGCATCGGAAAGAAACTCTCTTTTTCGTCCCTCTGCCGAAAGAATACAAACGCCTTTTTTATTATGCTCTTTAGCGTCCTTGATACATTCGCCGAGCAAGTCGTTAGAATACCCCTTTCCTTTCATTTCCCCTGCAATCCACAAACAGTCTATATACAAGTAACCGTCGGCATCGATAGGAACCCATGCGTTTTCGGCAGGAATGTACTCAATAAAACATTTACCTCTATCTTCGCTGCGGTAAAATACAAGCCCTTCGTCAAATCGTCGTTTTAACCACTCCTTTTTCGCCAGACTCTGATTCCCGGACATTGCGCAGCAAATATGTTCCTGGTCAATATTCTCTTTGGTTATTCTTACGTACTTCATCTTTAATTTCCCCGGAATTACGACGCCGTTATAACGAATGGATACCCTTTTTCCAAACGGCTGATACTCGCATTTTATAGTGACGTTACAAATCGAAATGTTTTTTATCTCATCGAATGCCTTCTTGCGCAATAACGTGCTCGACCTTACATGCGTTTTCCTCTGCCAACTCAAAAAGCGAGTCCGATTTTTTCACAAGCTTTAGTCAAAACCTCATGTCGAGATAAGACGCTTTCGGCTTTCGACCGTCCCGGTTCGGTAAGCTCGATAACTCCGTCCGAGCGAACAACTATGTAACAGCTCTTTTTCATAAACACTTACAGCCCTGGACACGCTCGGCTTACTGTAACCCAACTCGTCAGCGACGTCGACAGCCCTTACGTTTACACCTCGCTTTTGAATTCTCAGAAGCGTTTCGAGATGCATTTCCTGAGATTCGTTATCTGCCATAATACTTCCCGTCCTTTCTGTATCGTTAGGCTTGCACCTGCGAAACAGCGGCGACATGCAGCTTGCTTTAAATCGTTAACGCTTACATTATTAAGTGCTAAATATCGCAAGCAGCTTGTAAAATCGCCCCTGGTTTATTGCAAAACGCATAAAATATAAGGCTTATATTTTATGCGTTTTTCTTGCTCCGTTACGTACCTGCAAGCAGCCCTCCGTTGTTTGCTCCGTCTTGTACCGTCTTTCGATTCAGCCGTCACAAAAACACCGATACGCATATAAGTTTTTTATTCAAGTACTGCTTTAATTCTTCTTACTCCGGCAGAAGAAGACTGTTCCTTTACAACACGGAAATGTCCAAGCTCGCCGGTACGCTTTGCATGCGGTCCGCCGCAGATCTCTTTAGAATATTTTCCCATAGTATATACTTTTACTTTTTCGCCGTACTTAGAGGTAAATAAGCCTACTGCGCCTTGCGCTTTCGCTTCGTCAACAGTCATCTCTTCACATGTGATTTCCACGTCTGCTTTTATTGCTTCGTTTACTTTGTCCTCTACCTCTTTGATTTCTTCGGGAGTAAGCGCTCTCGGGAAAGTAAAGTCAAAGCGCAAACGTTCTTCGGTAATATTGCTTCCCTTTTGGTTTGCGTTTTCGTCGTGCAATACTTCTTTTAACGCCCTGTGCATAAGGTGCGTTGCCGTATGAAGTCGGGTTATCGCCTCCGTATGATCGGCAAGACCTCCCTTAAACTTTTGTTCGGCTCCTGCATGACTCTTTGCCTGATGCTCCTTATAAGCTGCGTGGAAACCTTCTACGTCCACCTTTAACGAGTGCTCTTTGGCAAGTTCTTCTGTCATTTCTACAGGGAAACCGTACGTATCGTAAAGACGGAAAGCCGCCTTACCGGAAATCGTGTCTCCTTGCTGATAATGAACCAGTTTTTCAAATTCTTTCATGCCGGTAGAAAGCGTTTTTTCGAATCGCTCCTGCTCGAGCGTTATCTCTTCTATTATGCGACCTTCGTTGGCTGCTATTTCGGGATAAACGTCTCTGTATATGTTTATAACGGTAAGTGCGATTTCTTTAAGCGCATTGCCCTCGAAGCCGAGCTGACGACCGAAACGAATAGCTCTTCTGAGCAACCTTCTGAGTATATATCCTTGGTCAACGTTAGAACACGTAACGCCCTTTTCGTCACCGATAATAAACACCGAAGTTCTTATGTGATCTGCGACGATTCGTTCTGCCTTTTGATCGGACACGGAGGCAAGTTCTCGTATCTTATTGATTATAGGTACAAAAATGTCTGTATCGTATACGCTTTTTTTGCCCTGCAAGATACAAAGAGTACGCTCCAATCCCATTCCCGTATCGACGTTTTTTTGTTTGAGCGGCTCAAACTTTCCGTCTGCAGTCTTATTGTACTGCATAAATACGTCGTTCCAAATTTCCAAATATTTGCCGCAATCGCACGAAGGGTCGCACTTGTCGCCGCAGTCAGGAACGTCGGCTACGTAGAACATTTCGCTGTCCGGTCCGCACGGACCGGTAACTCCTGCCGGTCCCCACCAGTTATTCTCCTTGGGAAGATAGAATATACGACTCTTATCTATACCGCACTGTTCCCAGAGTTTTGCGCTCTCATCATCTCTCGGGCAGTTTTCGTCGCCTGCGAAAACCGTAACGGCAAGATGCTTAGGATCTATACCGAGATACTTCTGATCGGTAAGGAACTCATAACTCCAAGCTATTTGCTCCTTTTTAAAATAGTCACCGAGCGACCAGTTTCCGAGCATCTCAAAGAACGTGCAGTGGCTTGCGTCGCCGACTTCGTCTATATCTCCCGTACGAACACACTTTTGAACGTCCGCCAGCCTATTGCCTGCCGGGTGCTTAGCTCCCAGAAGGTAGGGAACGAGCGGATGCATTCCCGCAGTCGTAAATAATACGGTTGGATCGTTTTCGGGTATAAGCGAAGCGGAAGAAATAATAGCGTGACCCCTCTCCGCATAAAAAGTCGTCCACATTTTTCTTAAAGTATAACTGTCTATGTTTTTCATGATAAAATATCCTGCCTTTACTGTTTTTTGTATCCGTCTTTCAGACTAACTACCCTATTGAAAACCACGTCATCGCTTTTGCTGTCCCTGCAAAAATACCCCATTCGAAGGAACTGAAAAGACTTAAGCTTTGGTGCGGTCTCCAAATATTTTTCGACGTAACCGTCGCATATCGTCAGTGAGTCAGCGTTCATTCTCTCCGAAAAATCCACTTTTTCCTCGCTGTCGTTCAACAAATAATCATATATACGCATTTGTGCCTTAGCGCAATTCTTAGCGTCTACCCAATGAATAACGCCTTTGGTCTTGACAGCGCAATCCTGCCCGGACTTGGTACCCTCGATGATTTCCGCATTTACGGAAACCACCTTACCGTCCTTGACCTCGTATCCTACCGCCTTAATTATATATCCGCTTTTAAGTCTGACGGTGCCTTGCGGAACAAGTCGCTTAAATTTCGGCGGCGGAGTTACTTCAAAATCCGTTCGTTCGATATAAAGTTCGTTACTTATCGTTATCTTTCGTGTAAGACAGTCACCTTTCAGAGGATTTATCTCAAAATCGAGTTCCTCGCTCCAATCATCCGGACGATTGACTATCTTTAACTTAAGCGGTTCGGTTACAGCCATTGCTCTTTCCGCTTCGTTATTAAGCTCGTCTCTTATGCAGCTTTCCAAAAAGCCGGTTTCCACTTCGCTGTTCGCTTTGCTGACGCCTATGTTTTCACAAAAAGTTTTTAATGCGGACGGCGTGTAACCTCTTCTTCGCAGTCCTGCGATAGTCGGCATACGAGGATCGTCCCATCCGTCTACGGCGCCGCTCTCCACAAGCTTCTTGAGGTAACGTTTGCTCATTATCGTACGCTTAATATTAAGACGTGCAAACTCATACTGGTGCGGCGGATTTTTGTACTCGCACTCCGTCACTACCCAATCGTAGAGAGGTCTGTGGTCCTCGAACTCCAGCGTACATATAGAATGAGTTATACCTTCTACCGCATCTTCGATAGGGTGAGCGAAATCGTACATGGGATATATACACCACTTATTGCCTTGACGGTGATGCTCGGCATGAAGAACTCTGTACAAAATAGGATCTCGCATATTGATGTTAGGGCTAGCCATGTCGATTTTTGCCCTGAGCGTCAACGCTCCGTCCTCGATAAGACCGTTCTTCATATCCTCGAAAAGTTTTAAGCTTTCTTCTATAGGACGATTGCGGTTTTTGCTCTCTACGCCCGGCTCGGTAAGAGTACCTCTCGTTTCCTTAATTTGCTCCGGCGTCATATCGTCGACATACGCTTTGCCTTTTTTTATCAACAATACGGCTTTTTCGTACATTTCATCAAAGTAATCGGACGCAAAAAGTACTCTCGACGTATCCGCTCCGAGCCACGCTACGTCCGCTATGATAGACTTAACAAATTCGTCGTCCTCTTTTGCAGGATTGGTGTCGTCAAAACGCAAATTAAACTTACCGCCGTATTTTACCGCAGTTCCGTAATAATTAAGACAAATAGACTTAACGTGACCTATGTGAAGGTAACCGTTAGGCTCGGGCGGGAATCGTGTAACTACAGATTGACATCTGCCCTCTTTGAGATCGCTTTCGATTATCTCTTCTATAAAATTTCCCATATATAATATCTCCCTAATGTCCGCCGCAAAGGCTTCCCTTAAAAGTTATTTTGTCGCTTTTTACATACATATAGCCGTCGGCTTCCGCCTCGAAACCAAAAGGTTTGTAATAGTCATCCGCTTTTACTTTGACGGTCATAGGCACGTCGAACAAATTTACGAAATTCAGCGTAGATCTAGCAAGCAGATCGAAAAATCTGAAATCGTAATCGTTTTTTACATACACTTGTCTGATAAGCACGTCCTTTCCGTCAAGCGCAAGCACCGAAAAACCGATGGGACGACCGTCGTCGTCCATGATAAGAACTCTCTCGTTTTCCCCGAGCGTTCCGTTAAGTTCCTTAAGCGCCGCCTCGGTATAATCGTTATCTCTTTCCTTTACCGTCAACATAAACTCTCCTCCGTTATCGTTAAAAACGAATTTTTTGCAAGTCTCTTTACTCAAAAAACAACGTCTTGCTCTGCTTGTCCGTCTCCCTCATAAAAGCGCTCAGCGCACTGTATCGCTTGGCAATATAATTGTTTTCCACCATTCGTTTTAAGTTATACTCTTCGCCCACCATAGCTACAAATCTTTTTGCCCTCGTTATGGCAGTATAGAGTAAATTTCTCGTCATCATCATCGGACTGCCGCCTACGACAGGCATTATAACTCCTTCGTATTCGCTACCCTGACTTTTGTGAACGGTAATGGCGTAAGCAGGCATAAGCTGACTGCGAATATCCGGCGTATATATTATCTCCCGTCCGTCGTCTAACGTTACAAAAATGTCATTGTCTTTAACTGCAGTAACGATACCCGCATCTCCGTTAAACACGCCTTCGCCCGTTTCGTAATAAGGCTTGTTTCGTACCCATGACAATTGATAATTGTTGGTTACGTGCATAACTTTGTCGCCCGTTCGAAATATCACGTCTCCGCATGTCAGCTGCTCGCCGTACGGATTCATCTGCTCTCTGAGCAGCGAGTTCAAATTTATCGTGCCGCATACTCCGTTTTTAAGCGGACAAAGCACTTGTATTTTTTGTGCGTCTACGTTCAGATATTTAGGTATTCGCCTCGCCGCAAGGTCCACCACCGTGGCAGCTATTTTTTCGGGCGCCGAACACCTTACGAAAAAGAAGTCCGAACTCTTGTTTCTCAGCGACGGCATGATTCCGTTATTCACCGCATGCGCCGATTCGGCAATAGAACTGCCGTCTCCCTGTCTATATACCTTAGACAACATTGCCGTAGCGACAAGACCGCACTTAAGTACGTCGGAAAGGACGTTGCCTGCGCCTACGGATGGGAGCTGATCTTTGTCGCCGACCATAACCAATCTCGTGCCCGACGCCAAACGTTTGAGCAACATATTAAGTAAAAACACATCCACCATGGAAACCTCGTCTACAATCACGAGATTACACTTAAGCGGAGTCGTCTCCGATTTAAAATCGTTAATCCCCACGCCTTGCATAAGAGCCCTGTGAATAGTCGCAGCTTCTCTCCCGGTGCTTTCGCTCATCCTCTTTGCCGCTCTGCCGGTAGGAGCCAGTAGCATTGTCTTAAATCCAAGCTTTTCCGCAATATCGATTATGCACTTTATCACAGTGGTTTTTCCTGTTCCGGGACCACCTGTTATAATCGATACGCCGGAAGTTACGGCAGTTTTTACCGCTTCCTTCTGAAGTTCGTGCAGCTTGATGCCTCCGACCTGTTCGAAATGCTTTATATCTTCGGTCACATCGTAAGTTATCTTGTCCGATTCCCTTATCAAACGTAAAAGACCGCTTGCCGATCCGTTTTCCGCTTGAAAAACGTTTCGTCGGAATATTGCATCATATCCGTCTACGTCCGCCCGTTTAAGCTTAACGTCAATGACCAAAGCGTCGACCTGTCTGTCTACCTCTTCCTTATCGACGTCCAACACGAGGCTTGCCGCATCTACGAGTTCCTCCTTAGGCAAAAACGTATTGCCGGCTTCTTCGGCTTCGGATAGTGCGTGCGCAATTCCTGCCCTGATTCTAAAAGTGCTGTCTAGCGGCAATCCTTGTTTTACCGCAATCCTGTCCGCTATCTTAAACCCTATTCCGTCAACGTCCTCTATCATGCGATACGGGTTTTCGGAAACGATTTTTATAGTTTCCTCGCCGTAAATTTTGTAAATCTTCAGAGCGGTACCGAGCGCAATGTCTTGCGCTTGAAGGTACATAACGGCATCTTGTATTATTTTGTTTTTAATGTACTCTTCGTGAATAGCCAACGCCTTGGCTTTGGAAATGCCTCGTATAACCGTAAGAGAGGTCGGAGACCGCTCTATAACGTCGAGAGCGTTGCTCCTGAACGTCGACACTATTGCAAGTGCGGTTTTAGGTCCAACGCCCTTTATCAGTCCGCTGCCCAAAAATCTGACTATCCCGTCCGGCGTGTCGGGGGCGATTCGAACTACCTTTTCCGCTTTAAACTGTCTTCCGAACCTAGGGTGCGTTACAAATTCGCCTTCGGCTTCGATGTCTTCGCCCTCGACTACCGGCGGAAACGCACCCACGACGACTATCGGCTCGCCTCGGGAGTCGATAGTCGCTATGGTATAACCGTTTTCCTCGTTACGAAAACGAATTTCTTCGACGCTGCCTTTTAACTTCATTATCCTAAATATTTTCTTAATTCGTCCGCTTTATCCGTCTGTTCCCACGGCAAATCGCTCTTACCGAAGTGACCGTAATTGGTGGTAGCCGCATATATGGGTTTGCGAAGTTCGAGCTTGTCTATAATTGCAGCCGGACGGAAATCGAATTCCTTTGCGATAATTTCGGTAATCTGCGAATCGCTGACTTTACCCGTGCCGAATGTGTTGACGCATACGGAAACCGGGTGCGCTCTGCCTATGGCATAAGCCACCTGAAGCTCTATACGATCGCACAATCCGGCTTTTACTATATTTTTGCATACGTACCTTGCGTAATAGCATGCCGACCTGTCCACTTTTGTCGGATCTTTTCCGGAAAAAGCTCCGCCGCCGTGCGGACACATGCCGCCGTAAGTATCCACAATGATTTTTCTTCCTGTAACGCCGCTGTCTCCAGCAGGACCGCCGATAACGAATCTTCCGGTAGGATTGATGTAAATCTTCGTTTGAGGTCGCAAAAGCTCCTTGGGGATAACTTCCTCTATAACTTTTTTCGCTACGTCGTTTCGCACGGATTCTATATTTACGCTGTCGTCGTGCTGAGCCGAAACGACTACGGTGTCCACGTAAAGAGGCTTAAATCCGTCGTATGCCACAGTGACTTGCGCCTTACCGTCGGGACGAAGATAGTTTATTACGCCGTTTTTTCTTACCTCGGTCAATTTTTTTGTTAACTTATGCGCAAGAGCAATAGGGAGCGGCATAAGTTCTTCGGTTTCGGTACAAGCAAAACCGAACATCATGCCCTGATCGCCTGCGCCGATAAGATCGTACGGATCTCCCGATTTTTTGCTTTCCATTGAGTCGCTTACGCCCATAGAAATATCGGGTGACTGCTCGTTGATATAAGTAAGAACCGCACAATTGTGATAATCGAATCCCAACTTAGGATCATTGTATCCGATGCTTTTGATAACGCCACGTACGATGCGCTGAATATCTATATACTGCGAAGTAGTAAACTCGCCCATTACCAATGTCATGCCGGTACTGCAGCATACCTCACAAGCCACTCGAGACTTTTCGTCGCCTCTGAGCGCCTCGTCCAAAATACTATCCGCAATAAGGTCACATATCTTATCGGGATGTCCTTCGGTAACGCTTTCGCTGGAAAATAATCTAATATTTTGCATATATCCTCCGTAAGTCGGGCGCATACTGTCGATACCTCCACAACGCATACGCCTACATCCAATTATTATACTACATAAGCTACGCCCCCGTCAAGGAATATACGGCGGAACGAGCCGCTCGTTACTCAAAAAAATAACCGCCAGCTCTGCATTAGCAGCATTTTTAGGTGGAAAACCCAACATATTCGACTGCCGCAATCCTGTGCCTCAACTCAAAACAGTTGACAAAATTACTCAAAATAGTTATACTACGATTTATAAAGAAGCGGAGAGTCTATTATGGCTAAAGAAAAAGAATTTGTAAAGAATATTGCCGATATGCACGAGGATTTTCCTCAGTGGTACACCGACGTAGTACTCAAGACGGAGCTTGTCGATTACGGCCCCGTAAAAGGCACCATGGTTATTCGTCCGTACGGTTATGCGATATGGGAAGTCATTCAAAGAGAACTGGACAAAAGGTTTAAAGAAAGCGGACACGAAAACGCTTACTTCCCGATGCTGATACCTTACAGCTATCTCGTAAAGGAGACCGAACATGTGGAGGGTTTTGCTCCCGAAGTAGCGTTAGTTACCCACGTCGGGGATCAGGAATTACCCGAAAAGTTGGTTGTTCGTCCCACCAGCGAGACGATAATTTGCGAAATGTACCGCAGATGGGTACAGTCCTACAGAGATCTTCCGGTACTTATCAACCAATGGGCAAACGTCGTTCGTTGGGAAAAGACTACTCGTCCGTTTTTGCGTACGAGCGAATTTTTGTGGCAAGAAGGTCACACGCTCCACGCTTCCGAAGCAGAGGCAAGAGAAGAAACGCTCAGAATGCTTAACATATACGAAGAGTTTTCTCGCAATGTTCTCGCTATACCCATGTTTACCGGTCGCAAGAGCGAAAAAGAAAAATTTGCGGGAGCAAAAGAAACATATTCCATAGAAGCGATGATGCAAGACGGTAAGAGTCTGCAATCCGGTACATCTCATTATTTCGGTAACAGTTTTGCCGAAGCTTTCGATATAAAGTATCTCGACAAAGACGGCAAATTAAAGGCGCCTTATCAGACTTCCTGGGGCGTGTCCACTCGTCTTATCGGCGCAGTAATTATGACGCACGGAGATCAAAGAGGTCTTTGCCTCCCCCCTGCCATAGCTCCCGTACAAGCGGTTATAATCCCTGTGGCTATGCATAAAGACGGCGTACTTGACAAATGCAGAGAAGTATATATTGCGCTTAAGTCTGTAGCGAGAGTAAAATTGGACGACAGAGATTTTACCCCCGGTTGGAAGTTCAACGAATACGAAATGAAGGGCGTTCCCGTTCGTATCGAAATAGGACCGAGAGATATCGAAAACGGAGTGGCAACGGTAGCTCGCAGAGACAAAACCGAAGAAAAATTCACCATACGTCTTGACGACATTGCGACCGAACTACCGAAACTCTTAGCCGATATCCAAACCAATATGTATAACAAGGCTCTTGCCTTCAGGGATTCTCACGTAAAGATAGTATCGGATACTGCCGAGCTTAAAGATGCAGTAGACAGCGGCAACTTCGCTCTCGGAATGTGGTGCGGCGACAGAGAATGCGAAGACAAAATAAAAGAAATTACAGGAGCTTCCACTCGAAATATGCCGTTCGATCAAACGCCTTGCGGAGATAAATGCGTTTGCTGCGGCAAAAAAGCTACAAAAAAGATTTATTTCGGAAAAGCATATTAACAACCATTCGGCGCGATTTTCGGCTCAGCCCGGGAATCGCACTTTTTATATGCAAAAAACGGACGCAAGTAAAATTCTTACGTCCGTTCTTACGTTTTACTTATTTTTATGTGTTACAAAATCGCTATATCGTATGGCGATAATTGATACAAAATTTCCCGGTAGCAAAAGATCAACCGTTAGTCAGTATATAGCTTAAACTTAAAATCACAGCCAACACGACAGCAACGATCATAGATGCGATAAAACGTTTTTTCATAGCCACGTCTCCGTTACTAAGACTTACGGTTATCCCGGCTGCAGAACAAATTATCGAAATCGGAGGAAAAATAAATGCAAAAACGTACGCTAACACAGTGAGCCAAATAAGTCTGCTCTGCGACTTGGTTATCGTTACCGAACCATAAGGGCTTTGTTCGAACGAATATGATTTTGCGCAATAAGATTGTTTTGCGGCGAATGAATCCGATTCGCCGCCACCTGCGAAGTCTGACGGCCTTACTTGGGTCGGCTCTCCGCAATTGTCGCAAAACCTGGCGTCAAAAGGCAATTGCTTTCCGCACTTGCCGCAGACAAGCGTCTCGTTATCCACACGTTTACCGCAACGAGCGCAAAATCTATCGCCCTCTTGTATTAAATTACCGCATTTAGAACAATACATAACTTAGCTCCGTTATTGCAGCTGCAGCTGTTTATATAATTCTTCTATAGTCTTGTCGTCGTATGCCCTTACGTCAGTAAGACAAGCCACGAAATTCTTTTTTGTTTCCTCTTTTATGTCGAGAGCCGCCTCTACGTCACCGAGTTTTGCGTCCCCCGTTTCCTTAACGAGCGAAGCAACCATCTTTGCATAATTTTCGGCTTTGCCGAGAGCTGTCTGAGAATATTTAACGTCTTTAGTAAGAATACCTTTGATAGCTTCCAGACTCTCTTCCATCTTGTCGTCTATACGAAAAACTCCGAGCATATCGAATGCGCCCACGCTTCCGCCGACAAAAACTTTGCGATCGGCTTTGGGCTGTTTGTCGGAAATCAATATTATTTCCACAACAAATTTGTTTGCGACTTTTCGTACGCTTACAAGCGTTTTTCCGTGCTTTTTGATGACGTTACTAGCAAATTCTACGAGTTTCGCCCTATTCGTACAGCTTAGACGCAACATGTTGAGGTACCAATCGGTCTGAGTAATACCGATATACGGATAGTCGGCGTTCTTCAACTTGCGAACATCCGCAGACTTGTGCGCCGGCAACAGTCTTGTGCCGCACTTAAAATGCTTGTGCGAACCGCCGTCCAATGCGCATGCATAGTAAGAAGGTGCAAACTCTACAAAATCGAACATTGCGTTTAACGTTTCTTCGTTCATAACAAGCGGCTCGTGCGAAGAAACTACCTCACCCATATCCCCGTAATATGCTTTAGCAGCGGCTTTGTAATACCAGCTGCCGTCTCCTATATCGAGATTGATAAATCGTGCGTTGGCATTTTCTCCGTATCCCTCGCAACTTATGCACCTATCGCATTGCGGATACTTCGAACTCGAAACTTGTCCGCAATCGGCAAATACGACATCGATATTTTTGTCGCCTTTGTTTTCCCATCTGCGGAAGCCGCTGACGGCGTAACCGTTTTTTACGGCGTAATCGAACGCCCATTCAAGAGCCTTTGCAGGATGCGCCGAAAGCGATTCGAACATATCCTTCATCTCTCCCGGTCTAAGCGAAACGATGTCCATAACCGCTGCGACAAACTTTTTTCGATCGGACGCACAGCCGTTTTTTTCGGCGCAAGCGTAAAGCGGATCGAGCAGTTCGTCAAGTGTAACCGTCTCCAATTCATCCTCGTCCACTTCCGAGTTTTCCCATTCGGTAAGCCCTATCTTTTGCATTAAAACGTTACGAACGTAAACTTTATCCGCTTCGTCCATAAGCAAATTGATTTCGGCATAGCTAAGCAATCTTTCGATATCGTAGCTTATACTCATAATTATTACCTCCTATTCGGGTTTTACAATATTTATATACTTTTCTATGGCAAACTGCGTCCACGGAGCAACGACAGGAGGAAATACCTTAAACGTCATAATTTGCTTTGTCGTGGGATGTAAAAATCTCAAGCTGTACGACCAAAGCGCAAGCCTGCCTTTGTGTAAGTCTCCGTACTTCACGTCGCCGTATATGGGACAACCCTGCGCAGCCATTTGGGCACGTATTTGATGTCCTCTGCCGGTAAGAAGTTTTACGTCTACGAGCGAAGTATTTTCGGCGTACTCGAGCGTATTGTAATCGAGCACCGCTTTTTTTGCGCCCTCTATCGCCGCAGGAACCACCTTAACGATATTATTGTCCTCATCCTTTATGAGATAGTTTACCAATCTGCCTCGCTTGTCTCTAAGTCGGTTGTTAACTACGGCTAAATATTTTTTCTCCAGTTCGCCTTCTTTAATCTGTTCGCTGAGCCTGGCAGCGGATTTACTCGTGCGAGCAAACACCATAACCCCACCGGTAGGTCTGTCTAATCTATGTACAAGTCCGATAAACACATTACCGGTTTTATTATATTTTTTGCCGATATAATTCTTAACTATAGTCAGCATATCGAGATCGCCCGTAATATCCGCTTGCGACGGAACGTTCTGCGGTTTTACCACAACTACTACTTGGTTGTCCTCGTATAACACGATTAAATCTTCCATAACTCACCTCTTATGCTTGCCATAGTCCGCTTGCTCCGGCAGGTAAAACGATGCCCTCGTCGGTAGGCAAACAAACTTCATAACCTTTGTGCTTTCCATTCGGCATAGTCAAAGCCAAAATATTGTCAAGCACTGCCGGCTGCAGCCCTGTCGTATAACTGTTAATAAGATAAAAAAGCGGATTATCGCTGAGAATTTGCGTGGTCAGCTTTACCAAATCGAACAATCCGTCCTCGATCTTCCACATTTCGCCGTTAGGACCTCTTCCGTACGACGGCGGATCCATTATAACGGCGTCGTATTTTTTCCCTCTCTTTATCTCTCTTAAGACAAACTTAAAACAGTCGTCCACTATATATCTTATTCTGTCCGGAGCTACCGAACTTAACATTGCGTTACTCTTACATCTGTCAACCATAGCTTTGGCTGCGTCCACATGCGTTACTTTTGCGCCTTGCTTAGCCAGCGCAACGGTCGCTCCTCCGGTATATCCGAACAGATTAAGCACGTTAACGTCTTTTTTCTCGCCAACCATAGCTCTCATGGCATCCCAATTGCCTGCCTGCTCCGGAAAAAGTCCCACGTGTTTAAAGCCCATCGGCTTTATCAGAAAAGTAAGATCGCCGTAGCTTATCTGCCATTCTTCAGGAGTTTTTTTGCGAAACTCCCACGAACCTCCGCCGGTATTGTGTCTATGGTAGTGTGCATTTAACTTATCGAATTTCTTTAAATCCTTGCCCTTCCATATAACCTGCGGATCGGGTCGCAAAAGGTAAACGTTTCCCCAGCGTTCCAGTTTTTCGCCGCTTGCGGTAGCTATAACCTCATAGTCTGTCCATTTATCCGAAATCATGCTTTCTCCGCATCCAGTTCGATTTCGAGACCGTTAATAACCAACGTTTTACCGCCCTCTTTATCCTCGATTCTTACCGCAAGAACGTCCTTATCGATTTCACCCGAAGTAAGAATTTCTTTAAGCTGTTCGGACTGAGTATGATAATAAATATTGATTTTGTCCGTTACTTCGAAGCCCTTTTCCTTTCTCATGGCTTGAATTTTACTTACAAGTTCTCTTACAAGTCCCTCTCGCACAAGAGCCGGGGTGAGAGTAGTATCCAAAATCGCAGTCAATCCGCCTGCCGATTCGGACGCATATCCCTCTCTGTTTATTACACCGATAAGTAAATCTTCTTCTCCGAGTTCTACTTCCACACCGCCTGTTTCAAATGAATATTTTCCGTCCGCTCTTACTTTATTTACCACCGTTTCGGCATTAGCGGCAAGGTGCACTCTTATTGCGTTAATAAGTTTGCCGTACTTAGGACCGAGCGTCCTGAGCTGCGGCTTTACTTCGTAAGTTACAAATTCGCCTGCATCGGTTATAAATTCTATATCTTTCACATTAAGTTCGTCTGCAATAACTTTAAGCAACTCGTCGTCAAGCTTTTTGGATCCGCACAAAAGCACTCTTCCGAGCGGCTGACGATTCTTTATGTTAGCCGCACTACGAGCGGCTCTTCCGAGCGCCGCCGCATTCATGGCAACCTTCATACCCTCGCTGAGCTTTTCGTCGATAAATCTTTCGTCTGCAGTCGGATACTCGCAAAGATGCACCGATACGGGAGCATTTGCGTCTACGCTGCGCACTATGTTTTGATAAATGCTTTCGGCAATAAAGGGGGTATACGGCGCCGTAAGCTTAGCCAAAGTTACCAAAACTTTATTAAGCGTCATATAAGCGGCAACCTTATCCTCCGTCATATCGCTGCCCCAATATCTTTCTCTGCCCAATCTTATATACCAGTTGCTTAGTTCGTCGGCAAAATCGGCTATAAGTCGTGCGCTTTCGGTAATACGATATTCGTCAAGCATCTCGTTTACGGTCTTTACCAATCTGTTAAGTTCGCTGAGCACCCATCTGTCCGTTACGGAGAACTTGACTTTGTCAAAATCGTACGCCGACGGATCGAATTTATCTATCTCTGCATAGAGAATGTAAAAAGAATAAGTATTCCAAAGCGTTCCGAGATATTTACGCTGAGCTTCGCTTACTGCCTCGGCGCTGAATCTCGACGGAAGCCACGGCATGGACGTCGTGTAAAAATACCATCTTACCGCATCTGCGCCCTGCTTATCGAGCACACTCCACGGGTCCACGACGTTTCCCTTATGCTTACTCATCTTTATTCCGTTTTTATCGCCTACGTGTCCCAAAACTATGCAGTTACGAAAAGGCGCTTTGTTAAACAACAAAGTCGATATGGTAAGCAACGTATAAAACCAACCTCTTGTCTGGTCCACCGCTTCGGAAATAAAATTGGCAGGAAAAGTCTTTTTAAACAAATCCTTGTTTTCAAACGGGTAATGATATTGAGCGAACGGCATCGAACCGCTGTCGAACCAGCAGTCTATTACTTCGGGCGTACGCTTCATCTTACCGCCGCACTTATCGCACTTAATCGTAATGGCATCAACGTAAGGCTTATGAAGCTCTATATCTCCGTCTAAGTTGCCCTCTTTGATAAGTTCTGCCTTAGAACCTATCACCTTTATTTCTCCGCAATCGGGACATACCCAAATCGGCAACGGAGTTCCCCAGTATCTGTCTCTGGAAAGTCCCCAATCCACGACGTTTTCGAGGAAGTTACCCATACGTCCTTTGCCTATGGACTCCGGCATCCAGTTAACGGAAGCGTTGTTCTTTATAAGCAAATCTCTTACCGCAGTAACTTTTATAAACCACGTCGAACGAGCATAATACAAAAGCGGCGTATCGCATCTCCAACAGAACGGATAGCTGTGCGTAACCTTCATTGTCTTAAATAACAATCCTCTGCCGCTCAAATCCTTTAAAATAAGTTTGTCCGCATCTTTACAGAACACGCCGGCAAACTCGCCTGCGTCGCTTACAAATTTACCCCTTTCGTCGATAAGTTGTACAAACGGCAAACCGTACTTTCTGCCTACGTTAGCATCGTCCTCACCGAAAGCCGGCGCAATGTGAACGACTCCGGTGCCGTCGGTAAGAGTTACGTAATTGTCGTTGGTAACGTAATGATATTTCTCTTCGCCTTTATAAAAATCAAACAAACCCTCGTATTCGAGGTATTCGTAATCTTTGCCTTTCTTGGTTTCTATTTCGGTATACTCGGTAAAGAAATTAGGTATAAGCTCATTTGCCAAAATATATCTTACGCCGTCGGCTTCGATAAGGCTGTAATCGTAATCGGGATGCATGCAAAGAGCAACGTTGGACGGAAGAGTCCACGGCGTGGTCGTCCATGCCAAAATATAAGTATTGTCGGCAGACTTTACTTTAAACTTTGCTACGGCAGTCGTCTCTTCTACGTCCTTGTAGCCTTGAGCGACTTCGTGCGACGAAAGCGCCGTACCGCAACGGGGGCAGTACGGAACGATTTTGTGTCCCTTGTATATAAGTCCTTTTTTGTGTATCTCTTTAAGCGCCCACCAAACCGACTCGATGTAATTATCGTCGTAAGTTACGTACGGATGTTCCATATCTACCCAGTATCCTACTCGGTCGCTCATAAGCTCCCACTCGTGCTGGTATTTCCATACGCTTTCTTTGCACTGCTTGATAAAGGGCTCGATACCGTACTTTTCGATGTCTTGCTTGCCGTCCATACCCAACTTTTTTTCCACTTCGAGCTCGACAGGTAAGCCGTGCGTATCCCACCCGGCTTTTCGCAAAACGTGATACCCCTTCATCGTCTTGTATCTCGGTATAATGTCCTTCATTACTCTGGTTAAAATGTGTCCGATATGCGGTTTTCCGTTAGCGGTCGGAGGACCGTCATAAAAAGAAAACTCTTCGCCGCCTTCGGTCTTTTCTATGCTTTTATGAAAAACGTCGTTCTTCTTCCAAAAATCGATTACTTCTTTTTCTCTCTCGACGAAATCGAGATTGGGATTTACCTTTTCGTACATGTGTTTCTCCGTATAGATAATACTTATCCGTATAATAATTTATTATACAACTTCGACGCATTTTAAGTCAAGTATTTACGATTAGTGCGCCCGTAATAGCTCCATAAAAAAAGACGATAACGTAAGTCATCGTCATTTTTCACAAAAAAACCACCGTACAACCTGCCTTGACAAAACATACCGAAACGTTCGTCCGCCAGCCGACTCCTCTAAAGCTACCTCGTGGCACACGTCGCAATCTACTTAGTGCTGCTGCGGTCAAGCCCTGACACGGTTCATAGCGCTCCGTTGCACAAGACCTTAAACTCAACATCACTTAACGGCAACTGCTTTCCATACGCAGAGCCGCAACAGGTATTCTGCCCTACTGTAGCGGATTGTAGGTACAGGGCACCGCTAGCTCCCCACATAGTACGGCTTGAGCTAAATATAACACAGCCGAGCCCGAAAACGCAAGCGTTTGATTGACATTATTTAAAATTGGTACGTTGCAAAAAGTCCGGACGCCGTATTCGGCACGTTTCGACATGCTCCGACGCACGCTTGCATCCCAAGAAACCGTCGTCATAATCCGCATTTTGTCATAACGTTTTTGCTAAATCAAAACGCAAAATCGATGTTTGCACTGTTACTAAATTAAAACAGAAATCGGATATGGCTTTACGTTCTTTTAGTTTTCACGTTTCGTTGAGTATATCTGCAACTAGGAAAATTATGACATCCCCAAAAAGTTCCATATCGACCCTTCCTTTCTACAAGAAAGTCCCCACATTCTGGGCAACGATTATTTTTATGTACTGCATCCATGTCGTTATTGCTATAAGAACAATATGGATAGTTAGAACAACCATAAAAATGTTTCCCATCGATTTCTGCCTTTTTCACAACTAAATGTCCCGATTTACACCACGGACAAAGATATTCATTATCTTCGTCTGATTCACTCTCTGCCTCCATAACATAACATTTATCCTTAATTTCCTGTATAAAATCAGAAGATTTGCCTTTTTCGGAAAGTAGATACACTATAGACTTAGTTCTTGTTAGCGCAACGTAAAAAAGACGGCGTTCTTCCGCATATTCAAAACTGTCTTTCTTTCCGAGCAAAAGTGTTAAGACCTTATCATCCTCAGTTTTATTCGGAAAACCATTTTGAGCATCTTCACCGCTAATTAAAACAACAAAATCGCTTTCTAATCCCTTTGAACCATGAACAGTGGTGTACGATATTTCAAGTTTAGGATAATCATTATGTCTTATCGTTTTATAGCTAAAAACTTGAATTTTTTTACAAACAAATGTATCTATGTCTCGCCTATTCCTACCTAAAATCAAAACCTTTGCACTTGAATTGATTGTCGATATATCATCTAACGCCTTTGCTAAGGCCATTGCTTTATTCCCATTATGATAAATAATTCTTACGGGATTTTCTTGATGTTTTGTTGATTTTATGTGTTTTTTATATTGTATTGGATTTGCTGTAATGAAAGGTTCAACTATTCGTTGAAGCTCTATAGAATTTCTATGCGTAGAAGTTATATAATTCAGTTTTGCATCTACAAAAATTTTCTCAAATTCTAAAAAAACACTTATATCGCATCCAGCAAAACGATAAATTGCTTGCCAGTCATCCCCAACGGCAAAAAGCCTAGAATTTCCATGTTCGATTAGTTTTTGTAAAAATTTTGTTCTACTTTGCGATATATCTTGAAACTCATCGACAATAATATACTTATACTTAAAATTAGGTGTTGAATCTAGTATGTCTATCGACTGCAATATCATGTCATCGAAATCTATTTTGCCTGCCTCCCTCAAATTTAACATATAATAGTTATATATGTTTTTGCATATACCCAAGAACAATCGAGTGCGACTGGCATCATAATAACATGTATTTTGCGATTTAAATTTATCAAATCCCGTATCATCTGCAATTTGTGCTTTATACAAGGAAATGAAAGTCATTAACAAATTAAAAAACGAGCTAAAATCTCTACCTGCATAAACATTGTGTAAAGCATCGACCACTTCCATTTGTGACAGCGGTTTAAACTTAACATTATTTTCTAATAAATGGATTTTTAAAGTGTCAAAAATTATACCTTCATAAAATTCATAGGAATATGTTTCTATGCATTTAGTTTTATTTTCGATATGAATCCTACGTTTCCAAAGCATCGAGCGAACGTACTCATCACTCTTTTCTTTTTCGTATTGCGGAGCATTCCCATTCCTATCTATGCCGTAATGTTCTATATAAATTCCATAATCAGGCAAGTAAAAATCAGGTGTATACTGACGTTTATCTATAGTGCTTGTTTTTTTCTCATAAGGCATCTCATATATATAATTTATTCCATTTATAAAAAGATAATTCGCAATTATAAGTTCTTCATTACTTTTAACAAATTCATGTTTAAGAGTTTCATGTTTAAACTTGTCCACGGTCAACTTTCCCAACCGATCCTTTAATGTTTTAAAATTAGAAGTTTTTAATTCTTTAAATATCTCACCATCATTTTTGTATTTTTTCTTATATGTCGGCGCTGCGTAAAAATATAAAGAAATGTATTGAAAAATTTCATTCGCAATTTTGGGATTTTTTGTCGACTCTTCCTCAAAAAACTGCACTATATACGCCTTTAACTGTTCTTCAATAACTTTTTTCTCACCACATGATTCAGTTAAAATTTTAAGTCCTAAAGCGTGAAATGTTTCAACAACTATCCCATTTGCGACACAATTTACTTTTCTTTGTAGATCATCCGCAGAAGCCCTTGAGTACGACAATAATAATATCTCATGCTTTCTTGCAAATTCCATTTCTAACAGATATTTAACCTTTCCACAAATTGTTAAGGTTTTACCAGATCCAGCACCAGCTATTGTTAGATTCGATTTGGAGTTGCAAAGAATCGCACGTCGCTGCTCTATATCAAGACTTTTTCCATTTACATCATCAAAAATAGTATCGGTTAAGTGTTTTACAATAAAATTCTCATTATGTTTTTCTATTGTATGCGCATTAACAATAGGTGCTATATAATACTTTCGTTTATAAGAGTTGTACTTCTCTATACCTTTTAACACAGTTCCCAATACGTTAGACATATTTTCACTATCAATATAAATATCTGGCAACTGTTCAATTCCACTAATAATTGTTAAGAGCAACTCTTTTTGCTCTCTAATTAAATCGTAATCCCTAAGAATTTCTTCAATGTTTTGCTTATACGTATCATATTCTTTTTTCCTTCTAAAAGAGTTTGGAACAACGTATGAATAAACTTTTTTAATAGTTAAAAAAAATTCTTCAATTTTTTCTCTACTAAATTCTAAAATATTATCTAAAATATTATCAATAGGATACGTTTGCAAAATAGTGTTATACGCAAACATTAATGTCTGTATTTCTTGGTTGTGCCTTTCAATTTTTTGTATGCAAACATTATATCTTGAAACAATATCCGCATACAATTTATTTTTAGATAAAGAGTTAACAAGTCTGATGTTTTTATCTTCACTATTGTTAATACTATCAAACAAAGTCAGTTCTTCTTCAATGCCTTCAATATATGATAATATTTTTCTCGCTTTATTTTTTAAAAATAAGTTTTCAATGAAAGCAAACATAAAATAACTTTTATCTCCTTTTAATGATAGTTTATCATATCCCTTATTGAGATTTTTTAACTCTTTTACAAAAAATGAAAAATTAATAACTCATAAACAGAAGATTTACAAACATTGAAATCGGCTTAAACTCACAATTTATTCCTTGCTAGCTTACATTAAGGCGTAGCAACACTAAAAATCAATACTAACCCCTAATTAAACTTTTGCAACCTCACAACGCAATTTATTTAATACCCCGTTACTTGTTAGAAATCATCTAACAACAGCTGTAATAGTTTTTTATAAAATCAAAAGGCTTTACCACAACACACTTTAAATTTTAATGTCTGTCAACGACTGTAACGTTAACAGACATACAAGCGATTGCTAATAAAGTAACACCCTGAATTTACTTTTTACGGTATTTGCCCCAGACTAAATCGCGGTTTTGGTACACAGTCAAAGAAAGTATCTTTCCGTCATCATCCTTGTCGAGCGAAGCGGTTGCCGTCTTAGTAACTTCTCCCTCTATATCGTCGGTAACTTTAAATTTGAAAGTAATGATGTCTCCGTCTATCGTATATTTGCCTTTCGTAACTTTTTCAGGCTTTAACGACTCCGTGCCGGCTTCTGCCATTATGGGTACGGTATAAGTAAAATTTCCGTCAGCACCAAGCTCGATAACTACTTTTTTCCCTATGTAACTCATTTCGTAGCTTCCGCTCACGGAGTTAGAGGCGCAGGCGCAAAAAACAAAAACGCACATCACAAACGAAACGGCTATTGTAATAATTTTCTTCATGTGATTCTCCTTATTATAATTCAATTATAACGGCAAAACAAGTCCGTTGTCAAGTGTTGTGCAAAAATACAAAAACTCATTAGGTATCTCGGCTCTCGATAGCGCAGAAAAAGCGTCTGCCGATCGATGCCTTCGGTTAAACATCGTCACTTCCGCTTGAAACCATTCTCGGCAGCAAAGTGTCGACATATCACGAATAATGCGGGTACTACGTCACGCATAATCGAAACCTCTATCCTTTTCGACATTTATCCTGCTTTCCTTTATGTCGATTTTAATCGTTATTTGTTTGATTTGCCGACTGCTTATTACATAACTTTGTCGCAAAAAACAGTATACGCATACCATTTTTTTGTCGAAATGTAACGAAAAAGCCGAGTGCTGGCGGCGGTGCGGTAAAGATATTCGTATCGTATATAACTATATAATGCGGCAACGTTTTTCATTTTTATTATAAGCTAGATTAAGCCATTCTCATCCGATCTGCTTTATGCACCCCCGGTCTTATATTTTGCTTTGTAGACAGGACAACTCCGTATTTACAGCACGTCCGCACGACTCGAAAAAATGTAAAAGCAAAACCCGACGAGGATATCCCCGCCGGGTCAAAGCCAATCATAAATTACTTAGATGTGTTTGCAGCTATTTGAGGTTAGCAAAATATTTGATAGTTCTTACCATCTGACAAGTATACGACATCTCGTTATCGTACCAAGAAACCACTTTAACCAAAGTCTTGTCCCCGAGAGAAGTAACCTTAGTCTGCGTAGCGTCGAAAAGAGATCCGTACGTCATACCAATAATGTCGGACGAAACGATTTGATCTTCGGTATATCCGTAAGACTCGTTGGCAACCTTCTTCATATAAGCGTTTATTTGTTCCTCGGTAACTACGCCGTTAACTACTGCAACGAGTTCGGTAAGCGAACCGGTAGCCACAGGCACTCTCTGAGCTGCGCCATCGAGCTTTTTGTTAAGTTCGGGAATAACCAATCCTATTGCTTTAGCTGCGCCGGTGGTATTGGGAACAATATTGCATGCAGCTGCTCTCGCTCTACGGAGATCGCCTTTTTTGTGCGGAGCGTCCAATGTCGACTGATCTCCGGTATAAGCGTGAATAGTGGTCATATAGCCTTTTTCGATGGGACAAAGATCGTTAAGAGCCTTAGCCATGGGCGCAAGGCAGTTAGTGGTACACGAAGCCGCCGAAATAATATCGTCTTCAGCCTTAAGCGAAGTATGATTTACGTTATAAACTATGGTCGGCATTGCGTCTTTTGCCGGAGCGGAAATAACTACCTTTTTAGCTCCCGCCTTAATGTGGTCCGCAGCCTTTTCTTTGGACGTGTAAGCTCCGGTACATTCCAAAACGACGTCGACGTTCATTTCACCCCAAGGAAGCTTCGTAGCGTCAGCTTCGGCAAGGAATTTTACCTTTTTGCCGTCGATAACAAGCATGTCGCCTTCAACGCTTACTTTGTCGCAAAGCGCATATCTGCCCTGAGTAGAATCGTACTTAAGCAGATGCGCAAGCATTTCGGGATTATAAGTACGGTTGTTTATTGCAACCACCTCGTAACCTTCGGCGCCGAACATTTGTCTGAATGCAAGACGACCGATTCTGCCAAAACCGTTTATGGCAACTCTAACATTTTTCATAACCAAACTCCTTTAATGTTTGTTTTATATATTATAACTCCCTGTAATGAGATTATAACCGTAAGTTATTTAAGATTTTCGGGATTGAGCGGTTTAAGCTCGTCAATGACGAAAAGTCCGTCTTTTCGTATAAGTTTGTCGTCGAACCAAATTTCGCCGCCGCCATATTGAGGCGTCATTATAAGCACAAGATCCCAGTGCAGCGAAGAAACGTTGCCGTTCCATGCGTCGTCATAACAAGCGCCGGGAGTAAAGTGGATGGAGCCTGCTATTTTTTCGTCAAACAGTATATCGCCCATAGGTTGCGTTACGTACGGGTTAACGCCTATAGCAAACTCGCCGACATACCTTGCGCCCTCGTCGCAATCGAAAATCTTTTCGAGATGCTCGGGATAGTTTCCGTCTACCTTTACTATTTTGCCGTCCTTAAAGACGAGTTTAACGTTTTCGAATTTTACGCCGTCATGAATGGACGGAGCATTGTAAGTAATAACGCCGTTTACGCTGTCTCGGACGGGCGCAGAATAAACCTCTCCGTCAGGGATATTACATTGACCGGAGCATTTCACTGCGCCGATACCTTTTATACTGAAGCTAAGATCCGTATCTTTTGCGACAAGACGAACTTTATCCGTCTTATCCATAAGGTTCTTAAGCGCATCCATGGCTTTATCCATTTTTCCGTAATCGAGATTGCATACGTCGAAATAGAAATCTTCGAACTTTTCGGTAGGCATGCCCGAAAGTTGACTCATAGAATCATTGGGATAGCGCAGAATTACCCATTTGGTTTTGCAAACTCTGGTCTGATGATGCACGGGATAACCGTATATTGCCGAATATAATTCGTTTTTCTCGGGCGGAACGTCGCTTAAGTCATACGAATTATTGCCGCCTCTGACGCCTATGTACGCATCCATGTCCTCCATGCGGCATAACGCATATTTCGCCATTGCCTTAAGATGTTCTTCGCTTGTTTCCGTAAGCAAAGCTCGCTGAACTTTTCTGTCAAAAGTTTCTACGTAAGGCAAACCGCCGACTTTATATACTTCCCTGACAAGCTCTACGACAAGTTCCGAAGGTACTTCGTAAGCTTCGATTAAAACTTTTTCTCCCTTTTTTAACGCTATAGAATAGTTAACAAGATTATGCGCAAGCGTTTTTATTCTTGGGTCTTTCATTTTTCTCTCCCTTGGCGTTTTGCTTCGCATAAATAGTAAGCAAAACAACTATAAATAAAGTATAACCGCAACGGCGATAAAAGTCAATCAAAAGTAAATTAAAGAAAATTTTATTTTACGTGTGTTTTTGGTGGCGTAATTCGTTTTAATATAGTATAATATAGTCAGATTAACTTTGGAGGTACATATAATGCCGTTGGTTACTTCAACCGAAATGTTCAAAAAGGCGTATGAAGGCGGCTATGCGATAGGTGCTTTTAACGTAAACAACATGGAGATTATTCAAGGCATAGTCGAAGCGGGCAAGCTCGAACGCTCACCGCTTATTCTTCAGGTATCGGCAGGCGCCAGAAAATATGCCAGCCCGATATATCTTCGCAAGCTCGTAGAAGCTGCCGTAGAAGACTCCGGTCTTCCTATCTGCTTACATCTCGATCACGGCGATAGCTACGAACTTTGCGTTCAATCCATCAAAGACGGCTTTACGTCCGTTATGATCGATGCGTCCAAACATCCCCTTTCGGAGAACATTCGCATAACAAAAGAAGTAGTTAATTACGCTCACGACCACGGCGTAGTAGTAGAAGCCGAACTCGGCAGACTCGAAGGCGTCGAAGACGACGTAAACGTAAGCGCCGAAGAAAGTAGCTACACCGATCCCGATCAGGTTCAGGAATTCGTGGAAAAAACCGGCGTAGACAGCCTTGCTATAGCAATCGGAACTTCGCACGGCGCATACAAATTTAAAGGCGAACCCAAGCTTCGTTTCGACATCCTCGAGGAAGTGGAAAAACGCCTTCCCGGATTTCCCATCGTACTTCACGGGGCAAGCTCCGTACTCCCCGAATACGTTCATACCATAAATGAATTCGGAGGCAGCATGAACGGCGCCAAAGGCGTTCCCGAAGATATGTTGCGAAGAGCCGCAAGCATGGCTGTCTGCAAAATAAATATCGACTCCGACCTCAGACTTGCCTGCACTGCAGCTATACGTCGTCACCTCGCAGAAAATCCGACGCACTTCGATCCTCGTCAGTATCTCGGACCTGCAAGAACTCTTATTACCGAATGTGTGAGACACAAGATAGTAAACGTTCTCGGCAGCAGCAACAAAGCGTAAAATATATAATTTCATTTTTACCTTCCACAAAAAACGTTCGCAGACGATTTTGTCTGCGACGTTTTTTATTGTCTTATTCGTATTCTGTTGTGGCACCGCTTTCTATCGGCGCAAAATAGAAATGTATTAAGTTCTGTCTCCCTACCCGCCGCACATATAACCGACTCATCTCTTTAACCGATTTCTGTTATCTGCGTTTAAAAGTCGAAATAAAAAAGACGAGAACACAGCTCTCGTCAAATTATTTCTGCGATTTATGCAATCCGGCATAAAATCTTTTAGCCGCACTTTATGCGATAACGCATTGTGACGGTAAGGCTTCGTGGTACAAAATCACAGCAGTTCCTTTATTTCCCTCAGTGAAGTTATCGTAGCGACTGCGTCGTCGCAAGTCTCCCCGCTTTTTTTGTGATCGAACCAAACGGCGGCGATACCTGCTCCGCATGCGCCGGCTATATCCGCTCGCTGCGAATCACCTATCATTACGACGTTACGGCGATCTACGTTCAAACCGCTTAAACATTTTTCGAAGAATTCGACGGACGGTTTACCTACGCCCAACGATTCGGATGCAAACAACTTGTCAATATGTCTGTGCAATCCGCTAATCTTTAACCTATTTGTTTGCTGATTTGTCATGGCATTGGAAGCCGCCGCCACTACATACCTTTCATGCAAATAACCGAGCGCATCTTCCGCACCCTCCATAGGCACGGCTATATCGAACAACTTATCCGTAAAATCTTTCTCAAACTCCACGCCGTCTATTTTTATTTTAATATCGTTAAACACGATATTCCATCTGCGTTCGAGCAATTGACCGACGGTAAGCGTATTTTGTTCGACTTGATGCCAAAGCTCCTTATTTCGTCGCTTAAACGTCGCAAACATTTCGTCGTTAAAAACATAACCTCTGCTTATAAGACATTTTTCCATAGCAAGAGCAGAGCTGCGATCGAAATCGAGCAAAGTGTCATCCACGTCTATAAGTACGGCTTTTATATCGAGCGGTAATTTTTTGCTTTTGTCCGAAGCGGAAATAAATCGATTACTCCCGTTCAATTTTGTTCCGCCTTCGCTTGTTCTTCCTCTTTCTGCAAAGCGGGAACCGAACCGCCTATACCTACAACGTCGTCGACCGGCATGGAAAACGCCATACCGTGTCCGGCAGTATTCAATCCTACTTGGTTATACAGCGCATGCAAAATACTGTCCTTTATCTCCACAGGAACTACCAACATAAGAATTTCTTTTTCGGGCTGAATGGCTATATGAAAATACGCTTCCGCATCGGGATTGGCAGTACCTCTTGCCCTTATAATAGTACCGCCTCTTGCTCCCTTTGCCCTTGCTATGTTCATAACCTGTTCCGCATAGCCGGCGTTTACAATACACAAAATCATTTCAAATTTATTCATCGTTACCTCCGTAGCCTATCCGACTACACTTCTTCGTTTACTTCCGGTCTGTTATTCGCCAAAAAACCGAACAGTTGCACTCCGATCATCCCCGAAAACGGAACGGTAAACGCAATACCTTTGCCGTTTTTTACGTTGGATAATTTATCGGAAATCATCTCCAAAGTCTCTTTTATTTTATCTTCCCTTATCACGCTCAGAATTATCGCTTTTTCGGTGTTCGTAAGTCCCAATACATGTAATATTTCGGTGTTTGCGGTGCCGTTGCCGTAAACCACCATTTGCATGTTCACTCCCTTAGATTCGATATAATCGGCAAAAAGTTCACCCTTGTTTCGATTGACTACTGTCACAAGAAGCTTTAACTTAACCGCCGAAAGCTCATTTTTATTTTTTTTGATAGGTTTTAATTTGGACTGCTTTTCGTTCATAGTCACCTCACATAAACCTTATGATCTGCTCATCGCCTTCGTCATAAATGCGACGCATGCTTATCTTCTCTCTCAGTTTTTTGCCGAGTACCGCCTTAAAGCCCAATGACTGTATCGTGATAAGCGGAGTCATTGCTACCATCGCAACTACGCCAAACGCAGACGAAAGAACGTTTTCCTCTCCGTGCATTGCTGCGCATATGCCTATTGCGAAAGGTAATATAAAACTGGACGTAAGCGGTCCTGACGCAACTCCGCCGGAGTCGAATGCGATTGCCGTATATATCTTAGGGACAAAGAACGACAGTGCTAGCGACAATATGTAGCCGGGGATAAGATAATATAACACTGAGAATCCGTATATTACTCTTATTACCGAAAGTCCTATAGATACGCCTACGCCAACAGACAAAGCTATAAGCATAGAACGCTTGCTTACCGCACCGTCGGTAATTTCTTCGACTTGCTTGTTAAGTACATGCACCGCAGGCTCGGCCAGTACGACAACCGCTCCGATTAAAACTGCGAACGAAATAACTACAGCGGGATGAACGGATGAAAGTTCTTCGCCCAGTTTAAATCCTATCGGCATAAAGCCGACGTTTACCGCAGTAAGAAATACCACCAAACCCACATACGTATACAAAATTCCGATACCTATTTGCAGCAACTTCGACTTGGGCAGCTTTAGCACCGTAATTTGCAGCACGGCAAAAAATATAACTATAAGTCCTAACGCCTTTGCTACTTCCCAGAACGTTGCGAGTATTACGTCGGATAGTCCTTCCAACGCCGCAGTCATAGAATAATCGCTTAATTTATAATCCAGCGAACCGCTTGCCGTAAGCGAAAGGATCATAACCGCAAGCATGGGTCCTACCGAGCAAAGCGCAACTAAACCGAAGCTGTTTTCGTTACTGCGCTTTCCGCCGACCGTTGCGGAGATGCCTACGCCCAAAGCCATTATAAAGGGTACTGTTATAGGCCCCGTCGTAACGCCGCCGGCATCGAAAGATAACGGTATAAATTCCCCCTTACCGCTGTCTATAACCAAAGCGGCAAAAGCAAACAAAAGCATATAAGAAAACATAAGCAGCGGAGACAAATTGCGCTTGAAAACTATTTTTAATACGCCTATCAACAGAAAAAGTCCGACACCGCCACCAACAGTAAAGATAAGCGCTTTGCCGTTTATAACATTGGCGACCTGCTTTGCAAGCACCGAAAGATCAGGTTCGGCAACGGTAATGAGTACGCCCATAGCAAAACAAACCGGCAAAAGCAGTTTTAACTTCCTCGATTTGGTAAGGCCGGTACCTATCTGCTCTCCCATAGGTGTCATGGCAAGATCGGCGCCGAGATTAAAAAGCGCTATACCTATAATCAAAAGAACTGCCGACACGACAAAAACGACCAACTCTGTTTTAGTCAAGTCCACCAGCGGAGTAAAGTAAAGAATAAGAACGATAAATGTTATCGGCAGTACCGATATGAGCGCTTCTTTCAATTTTGCCAATAGCGTTTTTGCCATATTCCCTCGCCGTTGCATTATATTTTTTGTCTTGCAGCCAATCCGAACACATTATATTATGTACAACTTTGCCTTAATCTTAGGTATTATAACATACAAAAATATGTATTGCAATTGTTATTTTGCCGTTTTACCAAAATTTACACAGAAAAAATATTGAAAAAATTTGTTTTTCCTATTGTCAAACTAAAAATTGTATGGTATAATTATATCGATTCGGGCTTAAATCGAACTATAAAATAATGTTCGGATACGACGGTCAGGCTTTACTTTTTGCGACAAAGGAGCGTTTTTCTACCGATGAAAGCGGCAAGCGACAGCGTAGTAAACAAATTAATAGTTTTGTTTTTTATGGACAAAATGGACGTTCCCATGACCGAAAGCATTATAATGGAAGCTTGCTATTACAAAAACACCTGGCTCGAATACATGGATTGCGTACAGTCGCTCAACCTGCTTATCGAAGCGGGTTTTATCTACAAAACAGTGCGAGACAATACCACGTATTACTCGATAACTTCGGACGGAAGAGCATGCCTTTCGCTCTTTTATTCGCGAATCCCGGCTTCCATCCGTTCGGAGATAACGGATTTTGTAAAGGAAAATCGGGCGATGTATCGTCGCAAGCAGGAGTATTCTACCTCCTATCGCCTGAACCCCGACAAAACTTATACTTGCACTCTTAAAATCGTGGATTATATGAAAACCACTGTCGACATCAAACTAAACGTAGAAAACAAAGAAATCGCCAAAGCCGTTGCAAGCAAATGGCAGTCCAAAGCCGCCGAAATTTACGCTATGCTGCACGAACAGCTTGTCGATTAAAAAGGAGATTTTTATGGACAGATTAGAAACTTATCGCCCCTCCGGCATTTGTAGTAAACAAATTATTTTTACTGTAAACGAAGACAACGTTATTACTTCTTGCCGATTTATACACGGATGCTCGGGCAACCAACAAGGTATTTCTCGACTTGTAACCGGAATGCATATAGACGAAGTTATTGATAGGCTTAAAGGCATACCGTGCAAAGGCGTAACCTCTTGTCCCGATCAACTCGCAAGAGCCTTAATGGCATACAAAGAGAAGTACGATATAAAATAATCTTCGTCTTACTCCGGACAAATTTGTCCGCATTTATTGAAGGCATATGATATGCCTCGATATAAGCGTTCGATTTGTCGATTACTGTTTGCGATTTTTTATTTTGTCAAAAAACGAGCGATATTTGCTACGTATCCCCCAATCTTCAACTTGGTGGATCGCTTGAATTTGCAAGTCGCTCGTTTTTTGCTATCGTTTTTTTAGTTTAAGGTATTTTTGCTTTGTGGCATTGCCCCCTCTCAAATGTCTTTCGCTTAAATTGAACTCCAATACTTCACTGACTTTTTTTGCTTTAACTGCATCGAACGAATAAAGTCTTGACGTAACGTCTTTATGTACGGTAGATTTGCTGACTCCGAAAACTTTTGCGGTATCTCTGACAGTTGCTCCCGTGCGTATAATATAATCGGCAAGCAAATCGCATCTTGTTTTTACATAAGCTCTCATAGACCATCCTTAAACACAACTTTCGCATTTTTTATTTCGAACGCTGCGCTCACTATAATCTATGAATTATTTTGACGAATTATAACACAAATATTTGCGCTTTGCCTCTGAACGTACCGCATCACGATTACAGATAAAATAAAGAAAACGTTTCGCCGCTCATTTACGACTCCGATTAGTCTGCGTAACGTCAATCGCTTCCTTTTAGTCTGCGTAACGTCAATCGCTTCCTTTTATTCCGCAGAATCGCTGCGCCGTCAATACAATTGCGCTTACACTCAAAAAACTCCGCAACATGTCGTTGCGGAGTTTTTTAAACAAATTATTACCGAGAAAATTATCTCTTGCTAAACTGCGGAGCCTTACGAGCCTTCTTGAGACCGTACTTTTTACGTTCCTTCATTCTCGGATCTCTGGTAAGGAATCCTGCCTTTTTAAGTGCGCCTCTGTACGATGCGTCTGCTTCACAAAGAGCTCTTGCAATACCGTGACGGATTGCGCCTGCCTGACCGGAAGTACCGCCGCCGTAAACGTTAACGTATACGTCGTACTTATCCGTTGCGCCTACCAAAACGAGGGGCTGATTAACTATCTGCTTAAGAGTGTCGAGACCGAAGTACTCGTCAAGCGATCTCTTATTAACTACCACGCTGCCGTTTCCGGGGAGCAATCTTACTCTTGCGATTGCCTTCTTTCTACGACCGGTACCGAGAAATTGAACCTTCTTTTTATTAACTGCCTTAGCCATATCAGTTGTACCTCTTTTCTACTAATTTCATCACTTCGGGTTGCTGAGCTGCATGCTCGTGTTCGCTACCCTTATAAACTCTGAGTTTCTTAAGCATCTGTCTGCCCAATCTATTTTTGGGAAGCATACCCTTTACTGCGGTGTAAACTGCGTCGTCGCTGTTTTCGGCAATATACTTTTTGTACTGAACTTCCTTAAGTCCACCCATGTAAAGAGTGTGATGTCTCTTGAACTTCTGTTCGAGTTTCTTTCCGGTAAGAGCAACCTTATCGGTATTGATAACGATTACGTAATCTCCGGCGTCTACGTGCGGTGTATAAATGGGTTTATTCTTACCTCTGAGAACTGCTGCCACCTGACTTGCAAGACGACCGAGCGGCTGACCTGCTGCGTCAACGACGTACCACTTGCGCTGCGAAGCGGCAACTTTATCGTTTGCCATAAAAGTTTTCATTTTATAAATCATCCTTTATTATTTAAGTCGCACGCCGACGAAATCATTTCACGCTAATTCCACGACATGACTGCATTGCGCACACCGAAAACGTCCGATTTAGGGGGCTAATCCTAAGTCGCATACGCCTCCGAATACAAAATGCTCGTATATTCTACTACAAGTAAAGTATTTTGTCAACTGTTTTGCAAGTAAAAATAGCAAAAACGGCAGTGAAAATCAAATTTTCTCTATTAGCAGCGGTATTCCCTTTATACACCTCTCGATGTTTCTTTGTACCAATCGCACATCTGCCATAACCGATTATAATCGATTGATTATCTTAAAAAACGCTTAGCTTGCGTTGTCATCGAATTATCCGATTTGCCTCTTTGCCGACACTCGTTTTTTGCGTTCGCACAACGGCTCTCTGCCAAAATCACGGTTGTCTTTGCTATGCGAACAAGCTTTACAATCATACTTATGTAAAAAGTTTCATCTCTTTCCTTTATTCAAGCGAAGAATACGAACGAAAATTTTTGTTTTAGTTCTTCTTCATTGTTTCTTTGTTACTTAATTCCTACTCTGAACTCGGCAGATAATCACGCTTTGTAAAAACATAATCGTCTCAACGATAATAAAGGATTACGGAACTAAAAAAACAACCCCGACCGTCTCTAACGAGGCGATCGGGGAAGATCAACACTACAAACGCACTGCTAAACAATTAGGTATGGTGTTTTTTGTAATACAGTATGCTCAACGTCTGCAGATAATCAAGGAGCATCAAATATATTTGTTGAATTTTTTATTTACGGTTCTTCCGTATTGTTGCCCTTACCGATAGACTCGAAATATCTGTTGAT
>ERZ827168.683-NODE-683-length-52875-cov-43.782772_pt1 | contig 52875 bp, 47 predicted proteins | sample MGYA00519868_ERZ827168 | MGnify/ENA primary metagenome ERZ827168 (study PRJEB31778, sample SAMEA3449271) | human gut metagenome | biome: human gut; feature: human-associated habitat; material: faeces | place: United Kingdom | collected 2010/2012 ...
TGACCTTTCTTTGCCATATTTTTACCTCCTATTTCTATTTTAACAAAAGAAAAAGTAAACACATTCTTTTTGTGTCTACTTTTATCTTACAACTTCATCTTTATTAACTAGTTCTTTATACTTATCTTCAAGTACATATATATCTTTACTACTCATGAATACAAGTACAGCATTTTTATACTTAGTAAGTTTATCTACTTCATCAAGTGTTAAATGTTCACCATCTTTAATATCTTTAATTATGTCATATGCACTTACATCATCATATCCAGTTTCTTTTCTATCTTCTCCAATATCCATAACATATGCTTTATCTGCAATACTAAGTGCATCAGCAAATTCTTTATGGAAATATTTAACCCTTGATTTAGTATGTGCTTTAAATATAGCAACTAAATATCTATCTGGATATTTCTTACGAGCAGCAAGTAATGTAACCTTTACTTCAGTTGGATGATGAGCATAATCATCTATTAATATATTTGATTTAACTTTTTCTTCTATAAATCTTCTTTTAGCATGTTCTATTTTAGATACTTGATTTTTAACTTCAGTTTTATCTATATTTTCTAAATAACAAACGGTTATAACTGATAATGCATTAAGAAGTAAATGATCACCTACAAATGGAAAGGTGTAGGTATCATAATATTCACCTTTGATGTATACGTCTGCGATTGTTTTATCATTTTCAGTTTTTATGTTTTTACATATTACATCATTATTATCATTAAATCCATAATAAATTACTTCTTTATTTGTTTTGATTTTTCTATTGTTAAGATCATCTCCACACATTATAACACCTTTACGAGCTTTATTTACAAATGTAGTAAATGCATCCATAACATCATCTAAATCTTTATAATAATCAGTATGATCTAGTTCAATGTTAGTAACTATTACATAATATGGATTATATGCTAAAAAATGTCTTTTATATTCACATGCTTCAAGTGCAAAGTATTCATTACCAACAGTAACGTATCCAGTTCCATCTCCAATAAGATAGTTAACTCCTACATTTTCTAAAACTTTACTTAACATAGTTGTAGTAGTAGTTTTACCATGACAACCACATACAGCAATAAGTTTTGTATCATTAGTAATTTCAGCTATCATTTCTTGATAAGTAAATATTTTTAAGCCAAGTTCATGTGCTTTTTTAACTTCAGGATGTTCATCAGTAAAAGCATTTCCCTGAACTATAATCATATTTTTCTTTATATTGTCTGCATTAAATTCAAAAAACTTAATACCTTTTTTAATAAGTCCTGCTTCAGTAAAGAAATGATCAGGTTTATCGCTTCCCATAACAGTATAGCCAAGATCACTCATTATTTGAGCAAGAGCACTCATTCCGCTTCCTTTAATTCCTATAAAATAATATATCAATTTAATCACCAATATAATTATACTATAAATATAAAATATTTTATACTTACTTTACACTAATTTATACTAGAAATAATTATATTTTTGTTGTATAATATATTTGGTGATGATATGAAAAAGGAAATTAAAATTTTAATAATTGTTTTGTGTGTGGTATTTGGTGTATTTATACTTGATTATTTAAGAAGTGTAATATTTAAGAAAGAACCTTTAATTGTAGTAAGTACAATAAATAGAGAAGGTGTAAAGATAAGCAATGGTATTTTATATAGAACCTATAATTGTAATGGCACTATATATGTCGAATCAAAAACAAGTAAATTTGATTGTCCGGCTGTACCTAAAGGGATTTCAATAACGCAAAATAATAAAGATATATGTGTTGATGGTATAGATTATTTTTATGAAGATGAAAACTATAGATACTATTTTACTTGTATGAAAAGTAATTATATATTCATTAAAAAAGATGATAAAGAATATACATTAAAAAATGCTCTTAATAATAAAATAATAACTATTAATGATATTGAAAATTTAATTGAATTTAATAAAGAGAATAAAAAAAATACTGAAACTATTAAAGAAGTGGAATTAATTAAAGAAAGTAGTAAATGCAGTACTAAATCAGAAAAAATATATACATACAATAAAATGGAATATTATTATGATTGTAGTAATAATACTTATTCTTTAAAAATTAAAGGTGAAACTTTTTCATTAAATAAGGCACTTGAAAGTGGAAAGGTTACTATTGAAAAGCTAAAAGAATTAGGACTAAATGTTATATCTAGAGAAATAACTAATACAGATACAGTTATTAAGAAAGATACTGATGTTATTATTGAAAAAGAAAATAATACTAAAGTAGATATTAAAAAAGATGAAACAATTGATGAGGCAATATCAAATAATCCAGAATTAGTATTTATTAAAAATAGTAATAAGGATCAAAAGAAAATAACTATCTATAAAGATAAAAGTTATGAATATTATTATTATACTCCTTCTTATGGAGATTATAATATTAAATATATGAATAAATATTATACTGTTAAAGATGCTATTAATAAAAATATAATAACTTTATCTAGTTTACAAGGATTAGGGCTTACTTATTTGAAGACTAAGTTAGTTACTATTGATGATAATAAAGTTAATCCAGGCAAGACTGATGATAATGTAAATAAAGATCGTAAAATTACTCTTATTGATAAGTCTAAGGGTAATAACTGTGCTCAAGCAATAGAATATTTCTATGAGGATAATGCATATAAATACTATTTTACTTGTATTAAGAGTTCTAGTATGTATTTACTTATTGATGGTAAAGAATATCCTTTAAAAGAAGCTTTAAATAATAAAGTAACAACAATTAAAGAACTTGAAGAAAATGGTATTAAGTTTTTAAAACAGTCTAAGAATTTAGTGACAAAGTAGTTAAATATGAAATATTAAATTTTGAATATAATAAACAATTTAGTATAGATGTAATTATTAATAATTTACAAATAAAAGATGATGAATTTAAAAAAATAAAAGAAGAAAATTCTATACGCAAATAGAAGTTCTTCTTTTTACTTTATAGGAAAAATTCATCTCGCGTAAAAAATAATTTAAAAATTTGCACTTTTCAGGTATTTTTCGCTCGATATAAATTTTTAAGCAAGAAAAAACGAACTATTTTTAGTTCGAATAAATTTTTAGTGGTGCCCCGTTTGTACCCTCAAACGAACACACCATTTCTTGATGTCCCGGCACTACCTACAAGCATATTTTCACAATATCCACAAAATAACTTGGTTGTTAGTAAATAATCTGTTCTGGCTTTTTGTTTTTCCGGAGCACATCTATATTTAGCAAGTTTTTCTTGAACTCTATTAAATAATTCATCGCTTATTATACGAGGTATTACATTGGGAGTTTCTACACCGTCATAAGTATAAGTGCCTATATATTTTTTATTTTCTAATATTCTTCTTAAACTATTTTTGTTAAAGTCGCGTTTTTTACTTGTTTTAATACCCATTTTATTTAAGTAACGAATAATATCTATCATACTTTCGCTTTTATCAAATTTATTAAATATAGTTTTTACAACTTTGGCATTTTCTTTATCAATGGCAAATTTCTTTTTCTCTTTGGTCTTACTAGATGTTTGTAAAACTTCAGCAACCTCTAATTTTAAACCTAAAGGTACAGATCCAGAGCGATAAAGCACAGTACAACTTTTCTGTTGATACATTTTACAGAATATCTGTTGCTTTAGGTGTTACACTTGATGATCTAATTAAAAAATAAACGATTAAGATTTATTTCCTAACCGTTTTTTATTTTGTTATAAAATATAGAATAATACCACCAACAATAGTAACAAACAAACCCACTAAAATATCTATTAAAATATTTTTACCTTTATCTTCTTTTTCAATTTTATTATTGTCGCCTATATTAGAGTTTTTAATCTTGTTTTTATTACCAATTTCAAGTTTCATTGCCAACACCTACATTTGAACTTTCTATTTTATTATTGTCGCCTATATGGATAGAATTATCATTTATTATATTAGTTATATTTTTAATTATCTCTTTTTCTTCCTTTTTATTTGAAAAGTCAATATAATAATCATCTAAATTGCCGTATTTCTTTTCTAACTCCATAAATATTTTAACTACTTTTGATTTTAGTTTATTTAAAATATTAGTATAGGCATATAAAGATAGAACTCTATTAGCACTAATAATTTCGCCGTCTATAAGAGATATTTCTTGGGCTAATAGTGTATGAAGTGGACTAACTAAACAATGTTTTTCATTTTCTTTTTCTGCAACTGACATTTGTAATATTTCATTAAGTCCACTACGGACGTTTATTTTAGTATATTCCTTTATTACCTCTGGCTTTATTGGTATTGGTTGATTAGTGCATTGTAGTCCGTGAAAAATACTACCCACAATATAATTACCTACAATATTAGCCTCAACAATTCTATATTCTGGTATTTCTTGGTCTTTTTCGTAGCCGTTAATTTCATTATTTAGCCAATATTTAATTTTTTTGTCGTTAAGATCTTGCAACAAAATATTTAGAATATCCATTGCTTGTACTACGTTAATTTCGTCTTTAATCAATTCAATAATTACTTTACTTCTTTTCATATTTACCTCACATCCAAACTAAAAGAAAAATAGTGTCTTTATGGGACACTATTTTAAAGATTTATAAGTAGCGAACCCACCTAAATAATAGACGATGTTCGTATATAAACTATTTGGTGCAGGTGAAGGGACTTGAACCCCCATGGATTGCTCCGCTAGATCCTAAGTCTAGTGCGTCTGCCAATTTCGCCACACCTGCACATTAGTGGTGGACCTCGTAGGACTCGAACCTACAACCGCCCGGTTATGAGCCGGATGCTCTAACCAATTGAGCTAGAGGTCCACTGCTTATTCATAATAACACATAATTTTAGCTTTTTCAATATCTTTTTGTTTATTTTTTTAAAAATTGTGATATATTATTAATGTATGATAGGAGAAATGATAATATGATGCTTCTTAGACTTAAAAATAATTTCTTGAAATATGTTATTTATATGTCGTGCGTTTTCTTATTATTATTTGTTATAGTTAGTGTATCAAATATTAAAGAAACAGGTGAAAATGAAGAAATTACAACATCATATATAACATATACAGATGAATTAACAGAAGTTAATGTAACATATCCTAGATTTAAAGATGATAAAATAACTAAAATTATAACTGATAATGTCTATAGTTACGTAAAAGATTTTAGAAGTTATGATAAATTAAATAAAACATTAGATATAAAATATGATTTATATTATTTTGATAATTATGTAAATGTTATGTTTTATATTGAGAATACTCTTACAATTATTAAAAATAGGAATATATTAATTGACTTAAAAGATAAAAAACTTGCGTATATATCTAATATTTATGATAAAGACTATTTAATAGATGAAATAAATAGTATTGTTTCTTCTAAATATTCAAACGATGTATATGAAAAGGTTAAGAATTCAAATGTAGATAATCATACATATATAATAGATGATAATAAAGTTGATATATATTTTAATGATATTATTTCTAAGGATTTGACTTATGTACCAATGATAACTATTAAATCTACTGAAAGTGTTATTGAATATCAAAAGCCTGATTATACTAACACTGATAAAAAATTTATTGCTTTTACTTTTGATGATGGGCCTAGTAAATATACTTTAGAATTATTAGATGCTCTTGAACTTAACAATTCTAGTGCTACATTTTTTATGCTTGGTAATAGAATGAAATATAATAAAGATATTGTTAAGAAAGTATATGAATCAAATAGTGAAATAGGTACTCATACTTACTCTCATAAAAGACTTACGACTCTTAGTGAAACTGAAATATATAATGAAATAAATAGTTCAGCAATTATATTTAATGAAATTACTAATGATAAGATAAAATATTTAAGACCACCATATGGTTCTTATAATGATTCTGTTAAAAAACTTGAATATAATATAATACTTTGGAATATTGATACCAAAGATTGGCTAGTTAAGAATAGCAAAAAAATATATAATTCAGTTTTAAGTACTGCTTGTGATGGGTGCATTGTTCTTATGCATGATATATATCCTGAAACTATTGAAGCGGTAAAAATGCTTATTCCAACTTTAAATAAAATGAATTATGAAGTAGTAAGTATAAGTAATTTAATGAAGATTAAAAATTATAATCCTAATAATAATGAAGCTATTAGTTATATAAATAACTAGTAGTTTTTTTAAAATATTATGTTTGTTTTATTTATTTGCGATAATTTATCTTAAAAAATCAATTTTTTTCAAAAATAGTGTTCCATTTTGATAATTTTTGTGCTATACTTTTGAAGTACAAACGAGATGGACCGCTAGCTCAGCTGGTAGAGCAATCGACTCTTAATCGATGGGTCTAGGGTTCGAATCCCTAGCGGTCCACCAATAAGTATATTAGTCCTATATAGGGCTTTTTATTTTGTTTTAATTTTGATACAATATTTTATAGGATAGGTGTTGTATGATATATATATGTTTTGGAATATTTACTTTTGCATTAGATGTAATTCTTATTAAAAAAGTAAAGAAAAGTGTTAAAAAGAAAATAATAATTATAATCTTATCTATAATAACAGGTGCATTATTAATAATAGGATGTATAAATGAATCTAAAAGTGATAACTGTTGCGAATGTAGAGACTATAAAGATGTAGATATTTGTTGTGATTGTAAGTATCCATATTATGATAAAAGTTATAATAAGAGATAAAAACACTTAATTATTAAAGAATATTAAATATAATATATTAGGTGGTAATATGATATTAAAAGAAATTAAGAAAACAAATAAAAAGATATTTAATAGTATTAAAAAGATATTTGAATAAATTAAAAGAGATTGAAAATCATATAATATTCAATCTCTTTTTAACTAAATAATGCACTAATAATTATTGCAAATGTACTACCTATCATAGCTATTAATAATATCCATGCGATTATTTTTTTTGCTAAATCTTTTTTCTTCTTTTTAGTTGCCATAATTAATACCTCATATAAATTATAATATATTTGTAATAAAAAATAAAGAAATAAATATAATTTAATATGAAAATTATAAAAAGTAAGTTGTTTAAAACGTTGTTTTTTATTTTTTTGTTTGGAATAGTATGTGGGATTATAAGTTATATCTTTATGAATAAGGATGCGGTAAATAATAATATTGTTAATTATGTTAAATTAATTGGTAGTAATGATTATAATTATCTTAATGGATTTATAATGAATCTTTATAATGATTTTAAATTTTATTCATTGATATGGATATTTGGTATTATATTTATATGTTCTATTTTTATACCAATATTAATTATTTTTAAAGGCATATCTATTGGATTTAGTATTTCTACAATAATTTATACTTTTAAGATAAAAGGTATCTTATATAGCGTAATTTTAATGTTACCTAATATACTTAAATGTATAATATTTATATTATTAAGTTACTATAGTATTAGTTTTTCATATAAATGTTATAATGCATTTAAAGAAGATAATTCTATCAATATTAAGAAATTCATATTAAATTACTTTTATATATATTTAATATTACTATTTATATTAATAATTATTTGTTTAATTGAGACATATATTTGTTTTAATATATTAAAATTTGTAGTATAATTACATAAGACGAAAGGGAGTATTATTATGAAAGTAGTAGTAGGTATGAGTGGAGGAGTAGATTCAGCAGTATCAGCTTATTTACTTAAACAAGAAGGTTATGAAGTAGTAGGGCTATTTATGAAGAATTGGGACTCTAATATTAATAATGATAAAGAAGGTATTACAGATGGGGTATGTCCTCAAGAACTAGATTATAGAGATGCTAAAGCTGTTTGTGATGAACTTTGTATTCCACTTTATAGAGTTGATTTTATTAAAGAATATTGGGATGATGTGTTTAAGTATTTCTTAGATGAACTTGAAAAAGGTAGAACACCTAATCCAGATATTATGTGTAATAAATATATAAAATTTGATTTATTTAAGAAAGAAGCTAAAAGACTTGGTGCTGATAAAATAGCTACAGGGCATTATGCTCGTATAAAAGGTAATAGACTTTTAAGAGGTGTTGATAATAATAAAGATCAAACATATTTTTTAAGTCAGGTTACTCCTGAACAATTAAAAGATGTGTTATTTCCAGTAGGTGATTTAACTAAGGAAGAAGTAAGACGCATTGCTCATGAAAATCATTTACCTGTCGCTGATAAGAAAGATTCAACTGGAATTTGTTTTATAGGTGAGCGTCATTATCAACAATTTATTGCTAATTATTTAAAAGGTAAAGAAGGAGATATTGTTGATGTTGAAACTGGCGTTGTTATTGGTAAACATAATGGTCTTATGAATTACACTATTGGTCAAAGAAGAAATGTAGGTTTAAGTGGAGATGCTGAACGTCATTATGTATGTGGTAAAGATTCTAAGAAGAATATTCTTTATGTAGCATTTGGTAGTGATTCAAAATATTTACTTTCAGATGAAGCTTTAATTGAAGATGTAAACTTTATATCATCTAAACATCCTACTTTCGCTACTGCTAAGTTTAGATATAGAAGTGAAGATGTACCTGTTACTATAGAATATTTAGAAAATAATCAAATAAAGGTTAAATATGTAGATGGTAAAGCAGTTACTCCAGGACAGGCTTGTGTTATTTATTTAGGTGAACAATGTATTATGGGCGGTATTATTAAACAAGTATTTAAAGATGGACAGGATATTTGGTATTTAAGATAAATGATGAGAGAAACATATGAATTAATAGATTTAAAAAAGCTTCAAAATAACGTTAGAACAATTGTTCATTATTCATCTAACTATAAATATCATATTGCTGTAGTAAAGGCAGATTGCTATGGACTTGGTATAAAATGCATAGAAAGTATATTAAAAGGTGGTGCTAATTATTTAGCTGTATCTTCCTTAGATGAAGCATTAAAAGTAAGAAAAATTACAAGTGAAAGAATACTTGTTCTAGAACCAATTGATATAAATTATATTGATTTAGCTATTCAAAATAATATAACGCTTACTATTAGTTCACTTGATTATTTAATGAAAATTAAAAATAAGAAATTTACTTGTCATATAAAAATAAATACAGGTATGAATAGACTTGGTATAAGTACTCGTGATGAATTAAATAAAGTATATAATATTATAATGAACTCTAATATTAAATTAGAAGGTATTTATACTCATCTTTATAAAGCTGATGATGAAAACATTACAAATGAACAATTTAAAGTATTTGAACATATTACAAAAGATATAGATTTATCTAAGATAGAAATAGTACATATTCCTAATAGTAAATATATAACAACTTATAAAAAGAAAGAATATGTTAATGGATGCAGGATGGGTATAATAATGTATGGTTTTGATGATAAATTAAATTTAGATAGTGTTTTTTCATTAAGATCAAAAATTATAGAGATTAAACATATTAAATCAGGTGAAACAGTTGGATATGATGGTAAATATATAGCTTCTAAAGATGAAATTATAGGAATAGTACCAATTGGTTATAGAGATGGAATTATAAGACATAATACTGATAGATATGTTTATATCAATGATAAAAAATATAAAATAATAGGTAATATATGTATGGATATGTTATTTGTTTTAATAGATAATACAGTTAATATAAATGATATTGTCTATATTATTAAAGATAATAATCATATTAATGAAATAGCTAAATATTTAGATACAATTAATTATGAAATAATGTGTAGCATAAGTGATAGAGTAGATAGGAAATATATAGAAGAATAGTACAAATTCTTCTTTTAATATGATAAAATATTTATATAAGGAGAATAAAATTATGAATAAAGTAATTATAATAGGTTGTGGTAATGTAGGAATGAGTTATGCATTTTCACTTTTAAATCAAAATACTAGTGTTAATGAGCTTGTACTTATTGATATTAATAAAGAAAGAATTATAGGAGAAGTGGCTGATTTAAATCATTGCTTAGCATTTTCACCATCTAAAATAGATATAAAAGTTGGAGACTATACTGACTGCAGGGATGCTAAATTAATAGTTATTGCTGCTGGTGCTAATCAAAACCCAGGTGAAACTAGAATGGATTTAATAAATAAGAACTCAAAAATATTTAAATCAATAATAACAGAAGTAATGAAAAATGATTTTAAAGGATATTTTTTAGTTGCTACTAATCCTCTTGATATAATGACATATATTACATATAAATATTCAGGTATGAACCCTAATAAAGTAATAGGTTCAGGAACAAGTTTAGATACAGCAAGACTTAGATATTTAATTGGTGAAAAAGTAAATATAAATCCAAAAAGTATACATACATATGTAATTGGAGAGCATGGAGACTCTGAATTTGTATTATGGAGTTCTGCATTAATTGGAAGTGAAAGGTTAGATAAATATTTAACAGTTAACGAAATGGAAACAATCGAAAATGAAGTTAGAAATGCAGCATATGAAATTATAGAAAGAAAAGGTGCTACATATTATGGTATTGCCATGTGTTTAACAAGAATAACTAATGCAATATTAAATAATGAAAATACTATTATTACAGTGTCTAGTTATGATGAAAAAGATGATATATATTTTAGTACACCAACTGTTATTAATAAAGATGGAGCTGTTAAAAAGATGGAAGTTGATCTAAATAGAACTGAACAAGAGAAATTAGATAATTCAATTAATGTTATAAAAGAGGCTATTAAAAAGATTGAAGAGTGATAGTTTAATAATTTAAATTATGATACAATTTCTCCAGATAAAAAATATGCTGGATATGATACAACTAATCATAAAAGCATATATAAAGACGATATGGATTCTTATTTAAATACAAGTGATATTTTAATTGGTAGTAAAGTTAATAATTTAGTTTATCGTGAAAAAATAAGAGAAATATATAATAAATATAAGAATTCATTTTTACCAATGATACTGGTACTAGCTGGAGTTTCTGTTGTAGTTGCAATAGTTGGACTATTAATTTAATTATAATTAAAAAGATATTTTGAAAATATTATGGGTACTAGAAATAGTACTTTTTGTATGTAATAATTTATACAAAATTTATATAGACATAATTACCAAATATTGGTAAACTAGTATTATTGAATATGTAGTTAGACTATACAATTTAAGGAGGAAACATGGAAAATACAAATAAAAAATATGTACTAGGTTTAGACATTGGTATTTCATCTGTTGGATGGGGATTAATTGAATTAAATGAAAATAATGAACCATATAAAATTAAGGATACAGGTGTAAGAATTTTTAGTCCTGGAGAAAATGTTAAAACTGGAGAAAGTAAAAATATTGCTAGAAGAGAGAAAAGAGGTACAAGAAGAATATTAAGAAGAAGAAAATTTAGAATAAATAGAATTCGCTATCTATTAGCAGAATATAATTTTCTTAAAAAATCAAATAAAAATGTAATTTCAGATATATATGAAGATTTAAAAGAACAATATAATACTCTAATAGATAATTATTATAAAGAAAAAGATATTAATCCGTTTGAATTAAAAACAGAAGCATTAAATAGAAAACTAAGCAATGAAGAACTAGCTATAATATTAGTACATTATGCAAAACATAGAGGATATAAGTCAAATAGAGATGAAGATAATGATGATAGTGGTAAAGTAAAAAGTTCAATAAAAGAAAATGAAAAAATAATGCATGAAAAGAATTATAGAACTATATCTGAAATGTTTGCATTAGATGAAAAATTTAACGATAGAATTCATAATACTACTGGTGATTATAGAATGTCTGTTAATAGAGAAATGGTATTAAATGACATAGAAAATGTTTTAAATTGTCAAATAAAATTTGGATTAATAGATGAAAAATTTAAAGAAGAATATATTAAAATATGGTCAAGTCAAAGGCACTATTCAAAAGGTCCAGGTGGTAACTCTAAATATGGTGGAAACTTGATAGAAAAAATGACAGGAACATGTAAATATACAGGTGAACCAAGAGCACCAAAACAGGCTCCAAGTACTGAAATATTTAATGCATTAACATTGATGGTTAACTTAAGATATAAGTCAAATGAAAATTATGAAAAATTAACTGAAGAAGAAATAAATAAAATACTAGAACTAGCTTTAACTAAAGATTCAGTAACATATAAAAATTTAAAAGAAATTTTAGATAAAGAAACAATAACAATTAAAGGATTAGAATTAAGTAAAAAAGAATGGATTGATTGCCTAAATAATTTTAAAGTAAAAATTCTTAAATTAGAAAAAAATGATGAAGTAAATTTAAATGAATTAACAAAAGAAGAACAAGAAAAGTTTGAGAAGATTAAGCAAGAAAAACTATTTTCAAAGAAATTTATAGAACTAAAAACAACAAGCGCATTTAGAAAAGAATTTTCTAGAGCATTTGGTAAGAATATATGGGAAAAACTATTAAATAATATTGAAATATTAGATGAAATTGCAGTTATACTTACAAATTATAAAACAGAAGAAGACATTATAGAGCAAGTTGAAAATAGCGAAATAATTGATAATAATTTAATTGAATGTATATTACACTTACCAAATTTAAAAGATCATAATAACCTTTCATTAAGTTTGATTAGAAATTTAAATAAGCTAATGAAAACTGGAATGCTATATAATGAAGCAATGAGCGAACTTGGATATAATTTTAGTGATTTAACAATTAATAAAGAAAAATTTGATACATTGTTGCCTATAAATCCTGAAAATGAAATAAGTAACCAAAGAGTCATTAGATCACTCGCTCAAACGAGAAGAATAATAAATGCTATTATTAAAAAATATGGAATGCCATATAAAATAAATATTGAAACAGCAAGAGAACTTGCTAAGAGTCTTGATGAAAGAAAAAAGATAAAAAGAAATCAAGAAGAAAATAAAGAAAACAATGATAAAATTAAAAAAGAATTATGTGAATTATTACCTAATAAATTTCAAAATGAAAATAAAGTTTCATCATTTGATTTATTAAAATATAAATTATGGAAAGAACAACAAAATATATGTCCATATAGTTTAGAAAAAATAACAATAGAAGAATTATATGATAATGGAATAGTACAAGTTGATCACATTTTACCTTACTCAAGAACTTTTGATGATTCTTATTTTAATAAAACACTAGTAAAAGCAAAAGAAAATCAAATTAAAGGCAATAGAACACCTTATGAATGGTTTAAAAGTGATAGAGAAAGATGGGAAAACTATCCAATGTATAAATCATACATTAATAGTTTAAATATTCCAGATAAAAAGAAAGATAATTATTTACTTACAAATCTAACTCAAGAAATAGAAAATGAAATGAGAAATCAAAATTTAAATGATACAAAATATATAACAAGATATTTAACATCATTTTTAAAAGCATATTTAAATGTTCCATTAGTAGATAGCGTAAATGGTACAATAACATCAAAACTAAGAACAAGATGGGGATTAAATAATATAACTCATAGTTTACAATCACCATCATATTACATAAAAGATGTAGATATCGAAAACGAGATAAAAAAGAATAGAGAAAATCATTTACACCACGCCATGGATGCATGTATAATAGCATGTTCTAATAAATCTATAATTCAAAAAATAACTAATTATGAAAAATATAAAAGATATTTTGAAAATAAAGTTGATGTATCAATAGAATCATTACTTAAAAATAATTATATTTATAAAAGTGAAGAAACAGATGATTACATAGATGAAGAAACAGGAGAAATAATTAAAACTGAATCTTTAGAAGAATATTATAAAGATTTAATTGATAACAATTACTTAGTAAAAAATAATAAAAATAGATATACTGTACTATTTCCACAGCCATATGAAAATTTTACAAATGAGTTAAAAGCAAGGATATTTGAGAGAAATGAATCACAGCAAAGATTTATGCTAGAAGGATTACATACATATACTAAGGATGAATTAGAAGAAGTAAAACCATTAATACCTGTGATTGCTAAAAATAAAATCAAGGGTTCTTTGCATGAAGAAACAGTTTATGGATATAAGAAAAATGAAAATCAAGAATATATAACAAAAAGAGTTTCAGTAACAGCATCTAATTTTAAACAAAAAGATTTAGAACAAATAATTGATAAAGATAATGGTTCAAAAGAAGTATATGAAACGTTAAAAAAATGGATGGAAAATTGTGAAAATGGTGAGATTGCTTATAAAAATAATGGATACCCAATTGATAAAACAGGAAAAATAATTAAAAAGGTTAAACTACAATTACCATACGAAGGAAAAGGACATAATATAAATGGAAAAATAGTTGAAAAAGAAAAAATACAAAAAATTCTTGTATTTCAAGATAAAGAAATAAATGCATTATATTTTTGTGGACTAGATAGATTTGATATTCTTAATTTAAAAAAGAATAAAGATTATGTAATAGCACTATGGAAATCAAGATCTGCTTCTGAAAAGGAAACATATAATAATTTATTAAATAAATATAATCTAAAATTAGAATTGTCTAAAAATGACTTCGTTGAAATAGAAAAAGAAAATGGCAATAAATGTTACTGTTATATAAATGGATTTACAAGTGGAAAGATAGATATAGGAAGTTATATAGGTGACAATTATGATATAGTTGGTGAAAATAACCTTTTTGATAGTTTTTATCCAGCTGGACAATACCCATTAACTATAACAACAATTAAAGATATTAAAAAAATTAAATTAAATACTTTAGGAAAAATAGAGTAATGGGATATAGACAAGTAGTTATTAAAAAATCAGATAAAATGAAATTGAAAGATAATAATTTAATTATTATTAATAATGATAATGAAAGAAAAGTGCCATTAGAAGACATAAACTTTATCATTTTAGAAGATAATAAAACAGTTATAACTGCTAGATTATTGTCAGAAATTAGTAAATATTTTATTTCATTTATAATATGTGATGAAAAATATGAGCCAGCATCAATTATGTTTGCATATAATAATCATTATAAACAATTAGAATCATTTTCATTTCAGTTAAGTTTAACAGAGGAGTTAAAATCAGATTTGTGGCAATCAATAGTAAAAAAGAAAATTGAAAACGAGATTATAACATTAGAAATGACTACACATGATGAAAATGTTATTTATAAACTTAAGCAATTTCAAAATGAAGTTGAAAAAAATGATGTTACTAATAGAGAAGGTTTAGCAGCAAAAATGTATTTCAGAAGCATATTTGGAAGCCAATTTATTAGATTTTATGATGATAGCATAAATAGTGCATTAAATTATGGATATACAATTATTAAGAGTTGCATATTAAGAACAATAGTAAAATTTGGATTAAATAGTTTTTTAGGAATTCATCATCATTCAAAAACAAATAATTTTAATCTAGCATTTGATCTCATTGAGCCATATAGGTCAGTTGTAGATTTATACGTGTATAATAATCAAAATAATATTGAATTTCCATTATCTTTTGACACAAGGAAGGAACTAATTAATTTATTAAATTTTGAAGTAATATCAAATAATATGCATTGTACAATTGAATACTCTATTGAATTATTAGTAAAAAGTTATATCAAATCTTTAGAATGTGGAATCAATTGTTTGGTATTTCCAAATATAATAAATGATAAATAGATTTATGAGAATAATTTTAATGTTTGATATGCCAACAATAACCATAGAAGATAGAAAAAATTATTCAAAATTTAGAGATAATTTAATAGATGATGGATTTATAATGATTCAATATTCCATATACGTAAGGATATGTAAAAATCAAGATGATATTACAAAGCATATAAATAGAGTAAAAATGTTTACACCTGAAAAAGGAAATATAAGATTATTACAAGTAACAGAAAAACAGTATGAACAAATGATAATGCTGCGTGGTATAAAAAATGATGATGAAAAAGAATCAAATAATTCAATGATAATAATAGAATAAAGCAAGAATTCAAATTCTTGCTTTATTCTTACCTAAAAACTACTATTAAGGGTACTATAACATCTATGTCATTATAAATGGTATTCGATATCAAATACAAACTATTTATTTTTTTATCATTCACAAAAATTACCGCCTAAAAATTACAGGATACCATAACGTACTTTACTACCTATTACATCTTTTGAAGCATAAGCATTACCTAAAAATTACAGGGTATCGTAACGCATTTCACCTAAATAAGTTCCAGCATAACCATAAGCATTACCTAAAAATTACAGGGTACCGTAACAAACTGGCGTATAACCATTAAATTTTTCTTCATAAGCATTACCTAAAAATTACAGGGTACCGTAACTGATAAAATATATTTATATATTAAATTTAGCATAAGCATTACCTAAAAATTACAGGGTACCGTAACGTCAAACAGCATCATATTCATTGTTAAATACATAAGCATTACCTAAAAATTACAGGGTACCGTAACTGTTATTTCTGGTAATATCTCGTAATAATCCATAAGCATTACCTAAAAATTACAGGGTACCGTAACTGATAAGGATAGTAAGAAGCAAGAAATAACATAAGCATTACCTAAAAATTACAGGGTACCGTAACGATTGAACTTTTGGATTGATATTTGAACATCATAAGCATTACCTAAAAATTACAGGGTACCGTAACTTAATATTGATTTAGGTAATTTAATAAATACATAAGCATTACCTAAAAATTACAGGGTACCGTAACTGTTATTTCTGGTAATATCTCGTAATAATCCATAAGCATTACCTAAAAATTACAGGGTACCGTAACGCTGTCTTTATCATTTAATCCAATATATATCATAAGCATTACCTAAAAATTACAGGGTACCGTAACCAGTTAGTCCATTACACGATAAAGATGTAACATAAGCATTACCTAAAAATTACAGGGTACCGTAACGCAATTTGCGTCATTGACAACTGACTTTGACATAAGCATTACCTAAAAATTACAGGGTACCGTAACATGCAGTATATGAAGTTTTAGCAAATGATGCATAAGCATTACCTAAAAATTACAGGGTACCGTAACAGTATGTATCTATGAGTTTTATGTAATGAACATAAGCATTACCTAAAAATTACAGGGTACCGTAACAGTGGCTCTCCTGTTAAGTTTTCGCTTATTCATAAGCATTACCTAAAAATTACAGGGTACCGTAACCTCAAATACATTTTATCAAATAAGTTTTGAAATGTAAATGTTGAAAAAAATGTAGTTATACTATACAATAAAATTGGTGATAAAATGAATATAAGGTATAAAGAACTATATAGTTTTGAATTTGATAATGTATTATTTATAAATGGTGCTAACAAATCAGGTAAAACTAAATTATTAAAACTATTAGAAAAAGGTGCAATAGGCGAGTTAGAAGATTTTTATATAAATAATAACAAAGTATATAAGAATGATTATCAAGTATTATTCATTGGTGATTATAATAATTTTGCTACTGACTTTAAATTAAGCAAAACAAATGTATTCAAAAAATTAATTTATGATGAAATAATGGAAAAGATTAATATTAATGATATATTACATAAAACAAATGAAATCTTTAACATAATTAATGATAAAATTAATAATACAATATCAAAAAACGAATTAATTAAAAATTTAAAATTTGATATAAATATTGATTCTGTAGATAAAATAATTGAAAAATTCACAAATATTTATATTGATGAATATTTATTAGATGATAAAATAACTCCAAGAAGTTCCCTTAGAAAATTATTAATTAATTTAACACTTTATCAGATAGAAAAAAGTACCAATGATAATATTATAGTTTTTATTGATGATATTGATAATAGTTTTGACGAATTAGAATTATTTAATATAATAAAAACTTTAGAAAACAATTTTAATGCAAAATTTGTAGTATCATCTTCTAGAAATATATATCCATATATTGCAAACAAAAAAGATATATACAAAATATCTAATCAAAAAACTAAAAATATTGTTAATATTAATTCATGCATAAAACAAGCAATAATATTAAATGAGTATAGTAAAACAAATAATAATGAAGACCTCAATTCATTTTTTGAAGAGAATGAATATCTTATAAATGAAGAAGATATTAATTATTTTAATAATAATGTATTACCATCGCTTAATTATCAAATTGGACTAATATATTGTAATAATAAATTAGAAATAAAATCAATAGATGATAGCGAGAATAGTATTGTCAAAGTAAAAAATAATTTAGAAAAAATATTTTTAGAAATTATTTATAAATATTTAACTGATAGTATTGACAGTGACTAATAAATATTATATTATTAATTTGTACAGAGGTATTATATTTCTGTGCATTACCTAAGAATTACAGGTTACTGTAATAAGGCATTATGCCTTAGGGTTTGGTCGGATCCCTTAATTATTCGACTATTTTTATTTGAAAAAATTCAGCAATATATTTTTTCACTTCTTTTTAACTAAATATTTACTTTTGATATTGACAAATAAATGTAAAGTGTTATACAATTAGTATGTAGAGTAGAGGAGTGATAGACAAATGAAAGAATTAAATACTTTGTTAGGAGAACTAGGTATTTCAAAAGTAAAATTAGCTAAATATTTAGGTGTATCAAGACAAATGATATATAATTATCTTGAACTTGATTCATTAAGTAAATGGCCACAAGAAAAAAGAATAATGTTATTAAAATTATTAGATATAGAAGATGGAAATGAAAATACAATTAAAAATATTAAAATTACAAGTGAGTATTTAGAAAATGTTGAAGCAAGATTAAATCAAAATGTAAAAGACTCAGGTAGTCAAGTATTCAATTATAAAAATCTTACTAAAGAAGAGCAAGAATTATTAAATGATATTATATTCTTAATTAAAGAAAAATTTACTGAAGAAAAGAATAAAGATACATATTATACATTCTTATATTTATATCATGTACTTCAATCACTTGATAATGTAAAAGAAATTAAATATATATTTGCATATCTTTCTAAAAAGACTGGATTCACATCACCAAATGAATTTAAATTTGATGAAACTAAACAATTCATATTAGAAAGTATAATATTCACTGCATTTAATTTATATAATAATGGGGGAGCTTCTAAATCAAAATTAGTTGATTCTCACAATAGATTTGTTCAAGAGATTGAAAATGACAAAGAAGAAAAATTAAGTAGAACACAGCAACTTAATACAGTTAAATTACAAGCATTAAGAGAACTTGGTTATACTGAAATAAATAAAGATAATGCTAGTGAAGTATTAAATAGAATGGCTGAAATTCAATCACGAAAAATGTAAATGATAATGAACTGCTTTAATTAGCAGTTTTATTATGTTTATAAATACGTTATTATAAATACAGAGTAGAGGGGGTGCTATATTATATGTTAGATTCAAATGCTCTTAGTTATATTGTGTTCGTTGTACTTGAAACATTCACTGTAATTAATTGTATAATCACACTTAAATTAAATATTCGTTTAAGAATTAATAATTGCTTAAATAAGAATAATATTAATATTAATCATGATGATACTAATACTAAGAAATTATCTGTAAATAATAACAGTATAACAATAAATATTAACTTAATATCTATAATAAAGAAAAGCATTATTTTTTATACAAGTTAACATAACATATATTATTTAAAGTAATATATAATATAAAAAACAACTATAAAACTTATAGAAATTATATAATAATTAATGTATTTATTATAAATACGAAACCTTATATTAATTAACACTAATAGATAGCATATATAAATTTATTAATGATTATATAATTAATAAAACGATTTAATTTAAAATATAATCTAAAATATATTAATAAATATTTATTTATATAAATATTTAAATAATAACATGCTGTAATTTGCATCGACATATCAAAATATATATAATTCTCTATCTCAATAAAAAAACACAATTTCTAATTTGCATCGAGATGCTAAAAGATGTATAATTCTCCACCTAGATGCAATTAAAATTTTATGACTATTCCCCTACTTTTTAAAAATTATATGAGTAGGGCTAATACTATAACAAAACAAGATGATAGTATACCAATATAAATATATTTCGTTTTGTTATAACTAAGTGCTTCTTTTAACATATCATTAATTGATAAACTAATCATAAGTCCAGCAACAAACAATAAAACAAAAGAAAGAAAAATATCATTGATATAATTCTTAAATAGTAAATATGTGAGTAGGGCTCCAAGTGGTTCTGTAAGTCCAGAGAATAGGGTGTATAAAAAAGTTTTCCTCTTCCCTACACCACTATAATAGAGTGGCACAGCAATAGCAATACCTTCTGGGATATTATGAAGCATAATCGCAATACATAATTTAATTCCTATACTTATATTAGTATATGCGCCCATAAAAACAGCCATGCCTTCAGGAAAATTATGTAACATTAGTGAGATCATACTAACTATCCCTATTTTATATAATGATGATTTATTATTACTTTTATCTATCTTTTTATTAATTTTACTTATAGATAAATATCCAAGTAAAAAAGTTAATATACATATAGGAATACCATATAAGTAATAGTATTTATTGATTATAATAGGTACTGAAGAAGGAATTAAGTCAAATATTGATATTAAAGTCATAATACCAATCGAGAATGATAAAGAAAATGTAATGAACTCCCCTATTCTTTTTATCTTAATAAAAATAAGCAAACTACCTATAACTGTAGATAATCCTGCGATTAATGATAATAATAAAGGCATATAAATATTATTCATATAAAATTATATTCTAACAAAATGACAATAATTACCATAATTAATAAGTATTATTTTATATATTCTTTCCATAATAATAATAGGTGGTGATTAAAAATGACTAACACAAGAAGTAATTCTAGATGTAAATCTAATGCTAGAAGCAACTCAAGAGCAAGAAACAATGCTCGTAGTAATGCTAGAAGCAATAGTAGAGCTAGAAGTAATTCAAGATGTAAATAATGTAAAAAGATATTCGCTATTGAATATCTTTTTATTTTATGATAAATTATAATTATGAATAAGATAGTAAAAATGTGTTGTATTTCTATAATACTAATTTCACTTTTTAGTGTGAATTATTTTTTCTATCTTAAAAAAGAACATAAAGAAAATGATTTTCCTAATATAATTTCAACTAGTGTATCATATATAGATAATAAGTTAATTATAACGTATGATATTGATGAAAAAGAACTTGTTCATAATAAAATATATTGTAATTATGATGTGGATAATGATAAATATAGTACATTTAAGAATGAATGGGTAGAAACAAAAGATAATAAATGTATTATTAATATTGATACTAAAGGAAAATATTATGTTTATTTAAAAAATGAAAATGATACTATATATAAAATTGATTCAACTGAAAATTATGGTCACGTTACTGAAATTAAATCTAATAAAGAAAATGTATTTTTAGCAATAAATGGTGAAGAAAAAATTAGTTACGAAGTATCTTATGTTGGTAATATTGATTTAACCTCTACTCTATATAGTGATGATGATAAAATTGCAACTATTGATAATGATGGGAAGATAAAAGGTATAAGTAAAGGTAATACAAATATCAACATAAAAGTTGGAAATATAGTAAAACAAATAAATGTACTTGTAACTGATTTAATAGTTAAAAGACCTAATAAATTTAATAGTAAAAAGTCATATTTACCATGTAATAAATATAGTAAAAAAGATAATGATACTCTTGATTTAATATTAAAGTCAAGAATAGAAGATGTTGGATATAAAACAAGGGCTGGTGCTGTTGAAGCCGCTAGATTCTTAACATTAGAGTTTCCATATAAAATAAGATACTTTAGTGAAAATGGTAGAGGTTCAACTAATAAAGTTGAAGGTGAAGGAAGATATTATAATGTAGGTTTGTATTTACACAAATCAAGATTTAAAAATATTAAGAAATCACTTGCTGGACCTGCTACCTGGGGTTGTTCTCTTTATAGTAGGCCTTCTAAAGGCAAAAGAAGTAATGGACTTGATTGCAGTGGGTTTGTTTCATGGGTAATGTTAAATGGTGGCTTTGATGTTGGTGATATTGGTGCTGGTCTTGCTCCTCATTTAGATTTAACTGATTATGGTGTAAGAACAAACTTTAATGCAAATGTTGTAAAATCAGGTAAAGTAAAAGTTGGAGATTTATTAAGTTCAGGTGGAAAACAAGGCGGACATATAGCAATAATAGTTGGTGAAGATAATGATTACTATTATGTAGCAGAAAGTTTATGGACGCCACCTAATGTAGCAGTTGTAATAATGCCATATTCTAAAAAGAAAATATTTAAAAGATATTATTATGTAATGCTTATGGATAGTTATTATAAAGAAGATGGTAAACTAACTAAATTATGGTATTAAAAATACGCAAAAATCATATAAAAAACTTCTAGTGAAATATCTAGAAGTTTTAATATATTACATTTATCTTATTCAGTACGTAGTGCCTCTACTGGATCTTTTTTACTTGCCATATTAGATGGAATAATACCTGCGATTAATGTAAGAATAACACTTAATAATATTAATCCTACCCCTCCATATAATGGAAGTGTTGCTATATTTTTAACATTGATTAAATTATTAATTATTATATTAATTGGTATACATAGTATTAATGTAACACCTATACCTAATATTCCAGATATAAATCCTTCTATAAATGTTTCTGCATTAAATACATGTGCTATATCTTTTTTAGATGCTCCTACTGCTCTTAAAATACCTATTTCTTTAGTTCTTTCAAGAACACTTATATATGTAATAATAGCTATCATTATAGATGAAACAACTAGTGAAATTGATACAAATGCTATTAAAACATAGCTTACAGTGTTAACTACTTTTTTAACAGAAGACATTAATATACCGGTTGTGTCAGTATATTTTATTTCATCTTCATTATTACCATTATTTTTAACTTTATCATTATATTTATCAACGAAATCAATGAAGTTCTCTTTTGAATCAAAACTATTAAAATAGAATGATATCATGGTTGGATCATCAATATCTTGATAACCTAAATTGATAAGATTATTCGAATATGTTTTTTCACTATTGGATGCAAAAGATGTCATTATTCTTTTAAGTTCTTCTTCTGTTAAATTAAATTTGAATGCAGAAGCAATCTTCTTTTCATCAACGTTAAATGCTTTACTAAAAGTTGATATAAGATTATTAGTAAGATTACTTACTTCACTAAGTATTGTTTTTTGCATTACTGCTTCTGTCATTTTAGATGCCATCATATCACTAGTACTTATTATTACTGAACTATTTACATATAAGTTTATTGATTGATTTATCACTTCATTAGTAATAGGAGATGCCATATTATTTGGATCTGTAGTAAATGAACTATCATTTTGATTATATAGTGTTATATATGAAGTTAAAAATCCTTTTAATAAATTAGTATAAGTACTATTAAATATATCATAAGGAATAATGTAATTATTTTCTAATTCTTTTAATATTTTAATTGTATTTTCATTATTCATGAAATTATTTACTATTGTTTCTATATCATTCATTTCTAATATTGCTATTTCTTCATTATTAAGTAATTTAGAAGTCTTTAGAGGGTTTTTTATATAATTTGTAAGTAAATTATCAAGTAAAGTATTTAATACGCTTAAAAAGTCTTTTTTAGCCTTACTTGTATCAGTAGTAATAGATGAAGATATTTTAGAAATTGTATTACTTGTGTTATTCTTAATAGTATTTTCATCTATATCCATATTAAATGCATTTTTTAACATATTTGTATCTACTTTAATAAGTTCTTCAAAATTAATATTAGATTTATTATTATCATCAAATTTCTTATTACTAAATACATCTATGTCTTTATTACTAAGTTGTTTTTTAACAATATCACTATTTTTAGATTTATCAATTAAGTAATTAGTAAGTTCTTTTGTATAAGCAACACCTGGATTTAAACTCATTGAATTTATTCCATCTTTAAGAGTAACAATACCAACTATTTTAATATTAAGTGCTTTATCATATAAGTTTTTCATATATTCTTCATTATCACTCATATCTTCATATATATTATATTTAGAATTGTATTTATATGTTTCATATGGAAGAATTAATTTAAGTTTTATATTCATAAGTTCATCATAAGTAAAATCATATGGTTTATTATTTATATTAATTTTTTCACCACTCATAAGTTTAGTAACCATATCATTAAGTTCACTATAATCTCTTATTCCAAGTGAATAAACTAATAAATCTGATATAGTATTTTTATTAGGAAGTACTATAACCATTTCATCATATTGACTAGGCCAACGACCTTTTAAAACATCATATTGACTTTCAAGTTTATCCATATTATCTATCATTTCATTAAATACACTACTGAAACTTTGATATGTACTTGCGACATTACTAGAATACATACTTGTCATAAGTGAACTTGGATTTAGTTTACTTATCTTATTTTTTGAGTCAAGAGTATATATATTTGGTGTAACATTATATGAATATTTTACTGTTGATATATCATCTTTAAGTAATAGCTTATTTTTTTCATAATAATTTTTAAAACTCTTTAAATTATTTTTAGATACACTTCCAAACATTGATGTAATATATTGTTTTTCATGTACTTTATTACTTTTATCATCACTATTTTCTTTATCCATCATTGATAAGAATAGTGATGTCATATCAGCTTGTTTACTTGTGATACTAAGTGGATATGAACTAAGTGTATCTTCTTGTATACTATTTATATAGTTTTGAAATCCATTGGATAATGACATTATAAGTGCTATACCAATTATTCCAATTGAACCTGCAAGTGATACAAGTATAGTTCTACCTTTCTTTGTCATAAGATTATTAAATGATAAACTAAATGCTGTTAAAAGAGACATTGATGTTCTTTTAGTAAAGTTTTCTTCTATTACTTTTGATTTAACATCTTTATATGGATTAGTATCATCAACCACTTTACCATCTTTTATATTAATTATTCTAGTCGCATAGTTTTTAGCAAGTTCTGGATTATGTGTAACCATAATAACTAGTTTAGTCTTTGATACTTCTTTTAATAATTCCATTATTTGAACTGATGTATTTGAATCAAGTGCTCCTGTTGGTTCATCTGCAAGTATGATATCTGGATCATTTACAAGTGCTCTTGCGATAGATACTCTTTGCATTTGCCCACCTGATAATTGATTAGGTTTTTTATATATATGATCTTTAAGCCCTACTTTAGTAAGCACGTCTATTGCTTTTGCTTTTCTTTCTTCTTTAGAAACACCACCTAGTGTTAAAGCTAGTTCTACATTTGATAATATTGATTGGTGAGATATAAGATTATAATTTTGAAATACGAACCCTACTCTATAGTTTCTATACGTATCCCAGTCTCTATCTTTATATAGTTTTGTACTTACATTATTTATTATTAAGTCACCACTATCATATTTATCAAGTCCACCTATAATGTTTAATAAAGTTGTTTTACCACTACCAGAAGGTCCTAAAATAGCTGCAAACTCTTGTTCTCTAAATGATATGCTTACATTATTAAGTGCTGTTTGTTTAAAATTATTTGTATTATATGTTTTACTTATTTTTTTAAGTTCAAGCATTTATATTCCTCCTAATATGGTTATTTATTTTATTATAATATTTTTAAATGTTCAAGTAAAATATTAGTTCCAAGTAATATTAATATGATACCACCTATAATTTGTGCTACTTTATCATATTTAGAACCAAACTTACTACCTATTTTAACACCTATCATTGATAATATAAATGTTATTATTGCAATTACTGTAAAAGTTAATATTGCATTATTACTACCATAAGCACATGCATAAGCAATACCAACAGCAAGAGCATCAATACTAGTCGCAACGCCAAGTAATAATATATTTTTAATACTTAAATCACTATTATTTTCTTCTTCATTATTTGATTCAACAATCATTTTAATTCCTATAAAACCAAGTAATACAAAAGCAACATAATGATCAACATTAACAATTATTTTTTCAAAAGCACTACCAAGTAAATATCCAATTAAAGGCATTATTCCTTGAAAAGTACCAAAACATAATGCAAGTTTTATAGCATCTTTTACACTTATATTCTTAACTGATAATCCTTTTACAACTGATACTGCAAATGCATCTGCAGCAAGTCCTACACTAATTAATAATATTTGTAATATATCCATATTTTTTCTCCATAATAATTATATCATTTAAAGAAATAAAAAAGAATTTAGATTTACATGATTTACACTATTTATCTAAATCTTTATGTTTCTACTGGCTATTTATAAATAAATCTATAAATTATTTTTTAATAATCTTATCAATAAAAAAGTATATAAAAACCATTATTATTGATATTAAAAGTCCTATATAAAATTCAGGAAAAGCAAGATTAATACTGTTATATAAATTAATATCTTTAGTTATACTAATAGTATACCAAGTAAAAAATTCATATATTTCTGATATTACTATTCCAATGACACCTATTCCACCTAATATTTTATTTGTCATTTTATTTTTAAATTTAAACCATATTCCAAGGAAAAATAATATAATTGATACAATAGTTATTGGGCTTAATAAAATAATTAAACCACTTATTTCTTGAACACCTCTCATACCACCAAATTGATAAAGTAACATTGGCATTAAGCTCATAATAAATAATATTGTAAGTATTACTTGTTTATTTCTACTACCTACTTTATTACTATAATTGATTAATGTTTTAGTATATAGTTTATCCTTTTTTTTATCATTTATTCTTTCACCATTTAATAATTCTATAATAGAAATATCTAGTTCGTTACATAATGGTTCAAATAAAGATATATCCATCATTGTTTTACCATTTTCCCATCTACTTATTGATTTATTACTAACACCTAATTTCTCCGCTAAATCTTCTTGTGTCATATTCTTTTCCCTACGACATTTCGCTATAAATAATCCTATTTTTTCTTGATTCATTTTTCACCTCATAAGAAAATTATACAAAATAATTATATAAATTGACAGGACATAAAATGAGAATAATATTATTTAACATATTTATTAAATAATTCTTTAATTTATTATTAAAAAATGTTATTATTTTAATAGGAGGATAAAATATGGATGAAATAAGAGAAAAAGCTGAAAAGGAAATTGAAAAGCTAAGAAGTGATGAAAGATTAGCTACATTATTTGAGAATCCTAGATTTTATAGTGAAGTATTAGCTCAACTATTATATAATTCTAGTAATCCTAATTTTAAAATGACAGTTGAAGATGGAAAATTGAAAGTTAGAACTGAATATAATGCTATGCCACAACAAGTTGATTATAATAATCCTTTAAGAAGTCAAAGTGAAGTTACAACTTATTATATTGCTAGGAAAGATGGTGCTAATAATTTGGTTGCTGTAAAAGAATGCGGTTCAACATATTATAATGCATATGATACTAATGGACTTGATAATGGAACGTTTAGTCAAGAATATTTTATAGCTAATCCAAATGGTGATATAACTCATCAAGGAAATATGCAGACTTCTGTTGATGTTGTTAAAAATTATCCAGCAAGTAGTATCAAGTCATTAAATCAAGTAAGTAATTTATTATTAAGTGAAAATGCTATGTTTAGTGGCAATTTTATAGAGCCAACTATTAATACTGCAAATGTATCATATACTTGTAGTAGCAGACTTCCAGATAAGTCTGGAATAGTAAGAACAAGTATAATGGAAAGAAAGTCAAGTTCAAAAGAAAGTTCAGATCTTAGAAAAGTACAATATTCTGTTTTAGCAACAGAGAGACCAGAAAATATGTCTATTGGTGCTGTTATTGCAGAAAGTGAAACATATACTACATCAGCAGGAATTAGTCAACAAGTACCTATGACACCTAAACCTATAAATGGCGTACAATTTTCATTACAAGATACTTTAAATTATTATCAAAATTCTTTTCAAATGGCAATTGATGCGAATAAACAAATGGGATTATAATGTTAGAATAATAATTAATATGTCATATTTAATTATTATTCTTTTATTTTGCACACAATTCTAATATCTTTTTTATAGTATTAGCTGTTCTTATAGTAATTTTATCACCATCTATTTAAATTTTATATTAAATAATATTTTCAAGTAATGTAATACATTCAATATGTTTTGTCTTATTAAACATATTTATTATTTCTAGTTTTACCATTTTATAATTATTAAGTAAATCTATATCTCTTCTTAATGTTTTAGGATTACATGAAATATAAACTATTTTTTTAGCATTAGATTTATTTAAAAAATTAATTACTTTTTTTGATAATCCACTTCTTGGTGGATCTACTATTATTACATCATAATTATTGTTTTTAGCAATACTAGCATCTCCACATACAAAACTTATATTATCAATATTATTTATTTTTTTATTTATATTAGCATTCTTTATTGAATCTTTGTTTATTTCTATACCATCAATATGTTTGAAATTGTCTTTTAAGTATATTCCAATAGTACCAGTACCACAATATAAATCAAGCAAATTATTACCATATCCAGCATATTCTCGTGCTTTATCATACATTATTTTCATGTTGTCTTTATTAACTTGAAAGAATGAATCTGGATAAATACTATATTTAATATTATCTATTTCTTCAATAATATAGCTTTTGCCATAAATTAATTTATCGTTTAAATATATTGATGTTATATTAAAGTTATTTATAAGACCATTTATATCATATTTTTCACCTTTAAATATAACCATAGTATCTTTAGTAGTAACTCTAATAATAACTTCAGTAATACCATTTAAATCACTCATCTTTAAATGGTTATATATATCATTAATTCTATTATCTAAAAGTAAACAATTATTAAATTCTATAATATCATTAGTTTTTTCACTATAATATCCAATTTTACCATCTTTAATATGAAATGTAGCCTTATTTCTATAGTTATATTCATTATTAGTAAGCACGCTTTCTATATTTATATTAAATAATTTATTAATGTAGTCTATCTTTATTCTTTTTTCACTATCAAAATCAATATGTAAGAAATTACATCCTCCACACTCATTATAACAATTACATTTAACTTCACATCTCATATCATTTTTAGTAATAAATTCTATTACTTTTCCTACTGCGAATCTTTTACTTACACTTACTATTTTAATTTTAACTTTCTCATTACTTAAAGTATATGGAACAAACACTACTATATTATTTATTCTAGTAACACCGTTTCCAATATCATCAATACTTTCAATAATTACTTCATATATATCATTTATTTTCATATTCACCTCATAAAAAGATAACTATATTTTATCATATAGTTATCTTTATTTCTATAAAACTTATTATTTATTCTTTACCTTTTCTTAATTCATCAAATATAGATGTTCCTATACCAATATCATTTTTAATATTGAAATTATCTAATATAGTAGCACCTATATCAGCAAAAGTTTTTCTATCAGGAAGTCTTTTACCTGCTTTAAATATAGGACTATACATAAGTATTGGAACATTTTCTCTTGTATGATCAGTTCCTTTAAATGTAGGATCATTACCATGATCAGCTGTTATAATAAGTAAATCATCTTTCTTAAGATTCTTTAGTATAATTGGTAAATAGTAATTGAAGTCTTCAAGTGCTTTTAAGTATCCTTCTCTATCTCTTCTATGACCATATAACATATCAAAGTCATTTAGATTAGCAAACAATAGTCCACTAAATTCGCCTTTAGCAAAGTCTATTATTTTCATCATACCATCCATATTATCTTTAGTTCTTATTTTAACTGCAATACTTTTACCATTAAATATATCTGATATTTTACCAATAGCAATAGTTTGTACTCCATTTCTATCAAGTAAATCAAGAACATTAATAGGTGGATCTAAAGCATAATCATGTCTTTTTGGTGTTCTTGTGAAATTACCTGGTTTACCTATAAATGGTCTTGCAATAATTCTAGCAATTTTATATTCATCACCTTTAGTAAGTTCACGTACCGTTTCACATATTTTATATAATTCTTCTACTGGAATAATATCTTCATGGGCAGCGATTTGAAGTACAGAGTCAGCAGAAGTATATATAATTAATGCTCCTGTCTTCATATGCATTTCACCTAAGTCTTGTATTATTTGAGTGCCAGAAGCAGCAATATTACCAATTACATCTCTACCAGTAGCTTCTTGAATTTTACTTATAAGTTCTAAAGGAAATCCTTCAGGATATGTTTTATATGGAGTTTTACATACAGCACCCATCATCTCATAATGGCCATTTAATGTATCTTTTGCAAGATTAATTGGGCATGCTTTCATATAAAGACCTCTTGTATTTTCTACTTCTTTTCCAACTAAAGTAGTAAGTCCAAGTCTTTCTAATGTATCTAAATTATATGAATCTCCTATTGTATGTAAAAGTGTATTAGCACCAACATCACCATATTTGGCGGCATCGCTTGCTTCTCCCACTCCTACACTATCCATTACTACTAGAAATATTCTCTTAAACATTTGCATCACTTTCCTTCTTACTTCTATTAAAATACTCATTGTAATTATCCTTAACAAAATTATCTGCTAAATGAGTATATATTTCTGTTGTTACAACATTTTCATGTCCAAGTAACTCTTGAACACTTCTTATATCAGCCCCACATTCTATTAAATGAGTCGCAAAACTATGTCTTAAAACATGAGGAGTAATTTCTTTATTAATATTTTTTGTCTTTGCTATTTCACCTATTATTTTATATAATCCTTGACGTGTCATCCTGTTACCATGATTATTTAAAAATAATGAATCAGTAGGCTTTTGCTTCTTTACAAATAACTTACTTCTATATTTATTAATATATAAATCTAAATAATTAACACATACGTGAGATAAAGGAACAATTCTTTCTTTACTACCTTTTCCATATACATTAACAACCATATTACCAAGATCAATATTATTTAAATCTAAATTAACAAGTTCTGTTGCTCTAAGACCTGTTGCGTATAATAATTCAAGTATAGCTTTATTTCTATAATCAAATGGTGTTTCAAGCTTAATATCAAGTAATTTATCTACTTCTTCAATACTTAAATATTTAGGTAATGTTTTCTTTCTTTTTAAACTTTCTACATCTTCTGAAATATTAATATATCCTTTATAAATAGATAAATACTTATAGAAACTCTTTATACTAGCAATTATCCTATTAATAGAACTCTCATTATAATTTGGAAGTATATGTAATACATAATTATCAATATCTTTTTTAGATATATCTAATATTTCTTTATTAGTATATTCTAAAAATGATGTAATATCTCTTATATATGATTCTATTGTATTTTCTGAATAATTCTTATCAATTCTTAAATAATCTTTAAAATCATCAACTAATTCTTTATTATCAATTTCTATCATATTTATTACCCTGATAACATTATACAATATAAAAGACTATTTTTAATAGCCCTTTTACTTATTTTTTACATTTTTTGAATCAATTATGTTAAACATTATACCACCTATAATCATTGGTATATAGTATGTTATAAATCTCCATACTAATAGTCCTGGTATTATGAATGCTTCTTTTACTATTACTTCAAAGTAGTGTATGAATGAATATTCTGCCCCTACACTAGCGCCTGGTATAGGCACAAAGCACGATGAAGTATATATAAAACAACTAAATATGATTGAGTATATGAAGTTAATATTCATATCACTATGTAATGCTTTAAAAACAAAGAATGGTACCATAAAATATATAGTCATATATATAAAGTTAATAATTACACATTTGATAATGAATTTCTTATCTTTAGCAAGTTCTTTATATCCAAGAGAATATTCAGTACATTTAGTAGACCATTTCTTTTTCTCATCTTCTTTATCTTTGAAGAATTTAAATTTATCAATAAAGAAATAACCTACTTTTTTAGCAACACTTGTTTTTAAACATAAGAACATCGCAATAAATAATGAAACGATAGTTATAATTATACCAAGAATAGTGATATATAATATGAATCCATTAGGCATTATATTAAAGATGTATCCTATTATTAAATATAATATACTCATAAGAGTCATAGTTATTTGTAATATAATAAAATTTTCTACTAAAATCAATATTCCTTTAGTAACACTCACTCCTTCTCTATTTAATCTATATATTTGAAGTGGTTGACCTCCTAGTGAAAAAGGAGTTATCCCATTAAAGAATTTAGTCATTATATTTAAATTAATCGCATCTTTGAATTTATAGTTTTTCTTTTGTTTTTTGATTAATGTATATAATAAATATGCTTCAACTATTATATATAATCCAAATATTATAAATGCTAATATTATATATAAGTAATTAGCATTCTTTAATAACTTCATTGATTCTATAAAATTATCTTTAAGTAGATAATAAAATAAAAACATAGTAAGTAGAAAAATAAATATTGTTTTAAATCCTATCTTCTTCATATCATAGCCACCTTTAAATATTATATCATAATTATATTATTTATAAAGTGACTTTTAAATAATAATAAATAATAAAAACAGAAATCTTAATATATTTCTAGATTCCTATTAATTTTATTTTATTGATTATTAGATACTAAACATGTTTCTAATAATTCTTTTAATTCATTATTTGTACTATAAGTAATATATTTATTCCCATTTTCATCTATAATAGAATATGGATAATAATTTTCTTCATATTTACCAATATTATCTATTATCTTTTTAACATCATAATTGTACATACCAGTTTTAAAAATTAGATTATTACTCTCATTAATAGCAAATATTACTTTTTTATAAGCAAACATTTGTTCTTTACTTGATTGACTGAAAAATCTTTTTATGCTAAAATGTACAGGAGGTGTGATATGGAATTACTACAAAATAAATTAAGGCCAACTTCACTTAAAGATGTACTTGGTCAAACACATATAATTGGAAAAGGTAAAGTACTTACTAACCTTGTAAAAGAAAAAAAATTATTTAATATAATATTTTATGGTTCTAGTGGATGTGGTAAAACTACAATAGCTCTTGCTTTAATGAATGAATTTAATATGAGATATAGAATGCTTAATGCAACAGTAAATTCTAAAAAGGATTTTGAAGTAGTTATTGAAGAAGCTAAAATGTATAATGGACTTATACTAATTGTAGATGAGATTCATAGAATGAATAAAGATAAGCAAGATATATTACTTTCATATTTAGAAAGTGGTCTTATTACATTAATTGGTCTTACTAACTCTAATCCATATCATTCACTTAATCAGGCTATAAGAAGTAGATGTAGTCTTATTGAATTAAAGCCTCTTAGTGAAAATGATATTGAAAAAGGTATTAAGAAAGTAAAAGATGTTCTTCCTGATATTAAGATGGATAGTAAAACTATCAAATATATATCAAGTGTATCAAATGGTGATATAAGATATGCTTATAATTTAATAGAATTCTGTTACTATGGATATAATAAGGAAGTTACTATTGATAATATAAAATTAACTCATAATACTCCATCATTCTTTGCTGATAAAAACGAAGATGGATATTACGATATGCTATCTGCATTTCAAAAAAGTATTCGTGGAAGTGATGTTGATGCTGCACTACATTACCTTGCAAGACTTATTGTAAGTGGTGACTATGATATTATTTATAGGAGAATGCTTGTAATCGCATATGAAGATATTGGACTTGCAAATCCTACTATGGGAATGAAAGTACTTTCAGCAATTGAAGCAAGCGAAAGAATTGGATATCCTGAACTATATAAACCACTTAGTTGTGCAGTTATTGATATGGCTCTAAGTCCTAAAAGTAATTCAGCAGATATGGCAATAAATACAGCAGTTAACGATATAAATACAATGTCAGTTGGAAGAATACCAGAACATATAAGAACATCTAGTCCAAACTATAAATATCCTCATAATTATCCTAATTACTGGGTAGATCAAGAATATATGCCTAAAGAATTAAAAGGACGTAAATACTATATACCAAGAAAAAATAAATATGAAACAGAGATGTATAAATTTAATAATAGTATAAAGGTGAAAAAATGAAATATATAATGTATAGTACTCCTAAAACAGTAAATATAGATTCAAAAGTTATAGAAGATTTAGAACAAAAAATATTATCAAAAGAACCACTAACAAAAGAAGAAATAAATATATTTTTAGATTATGTTTGTTATGAGACGAGATGTAAATTCACAAATGATTTTGATAATTTCAGCTTTGAATTTAAATGCGATAAAGCACAAGCAATAATAACTCACTATTTAAATAGTTTAAACGTAGAAACTCATCCTTGTATGACACAACATGTAATAACTAATGATATTGAAGGTCATTCATTTGTAGTAGCTCTATTCAATGTAAATGGAATAAAAACTCCATATTTAATAGATCCAACATATAGACAATTCTTTATGGATGATAATAAAGACTATATAATGTATAATAGTATGATACTTAGAACACCTAGTCCTGGTAGATTTATAAAAGATGAAGATAAAGGTGAAACACAAAAACTATTAGTAGATGGATATCATATATTAGATAATAATATTGCTAGAATATATGGAGATTCTTTTTATAACACTAAAACAGGATATAGACGTAGAGAGTTTCAGACAATGAATGGAAGTATATATAAAAATTCATTTTTAAAAGGACATGAAACATTATCTAAAACAATAGATGAATTAGATAATGAAAATTTATCATTAAAAGCTCAATCAAAAAAGATGTAATTACATACCAGTTACATCTTTTATTATATAATTCGTTATAAGAAGTCCAGCAACACCTGGTACAAAAGCACTTGATCCAAGAACATTATTAGTATCGATTGCTTTCTCTGTTGATGTTACAACTACTACATCTTTCATTAAGTCTTTATCTTTTCCAAGTTCATGTCTTATCTTTTTAGCAAGTGGGTCTGTATTTGTCTTATCAAGTGTTGTTATTATAAGTTTAGTAGCATCCATTTTTTTAGCAGTTCCCATAGAAGATACAAGTTTAATATTTCTACTCGCACACTCTCTTATTAATTTTACTTTAACACGAGAAGTATCACATGCATCAATAATATAATCATATTGTTCACCAAATAGTAATTCAATATTATCAATTGTTATAAATGTATTTATTATATTAACAATAGCATTTTTATTGATAAGTTTAATTCTTTTTTTCCATTCTCTAGTTTTATATTTATTCATATTTTTACTAGTAACTATTAATTGTCTATTGATATTACTAGGTTTAATAGTATCACCATCAACTAGTGTAATATTTTCTACACCACATCTAACAAGTGATTCTATAACGTATCCACCTACTCCTCCGAGTCCTAAAACAAGAACTTTAAGATTTCTAATTTTTTCTATATTTTCATTTCCAACTAAGCTTTCAAGTCTAACAAGATTCATAATTGCCTCCCTTAAGCAAGTAGTATTATACCAAAATAAAAACCCAGTGTAAATATAGTGTAATAAAACTCGCGTTTCGCACGAGGTGGTAGGATACATAATATACTTGGGATCTTGCGACTAGGCAATATTCAACACCATATACTAATTAATCCCCCTATAGTATTACATAGCCGGTTTATGAAGCTATATCTATCATCTAGGTTATTTATAATATACCATATATTATTTTATATATCAATAGGCTTGTCAAAATTTGACATTCGTATTACATATTATTAAAAATGACCATACATACTAGTAGCATAGTAACATTTATTAAGCAAATTTAAATCATCAATGATATTTTTTGGTTCACATTCAGTATATAATGAATCATATTTTGAAATAGTTACTTCTTCATTAAGCATTCCTTTATCACTATCTATGTATATAGCAAGTGGTTTTCTAATACCTATTGCATAACTAAGTTGAACTTTACACCACTTAAGATTATATTTTTTTAAGTAATAGACTGCTATTTCACGTGCTTTATATGCTCCACTTCTATCTACTTTAGATGGATCTTTTCCAGAAAATGCACCTCCACCTACAGGAGCAAATCCTTGATATGAATCTACTACAATTTTCCTGCCTGTAAGACCAGCATCTCCTAAAAATCCCCCTATTTCAAATCTACCAGTTGGATTAATTAAAAATTCTTCTACTATAACATTATATTTAGAACATATTTTATTTACAATATTCTTAATTATCTTATCTGTTTTTTCTCTTTCTTTTTCTGTATTTTGATAACTAATAGTGAATGTTTTAATCTTTAATAACTTCATATCATTATCATAATATCCTGTTATTTGTGCTTTACCATCACTTTTGAATCTTGAATCTTTACGCCTTAACTCATCATATTTTTTACTTAGTTCTTTTAATATAACCATGGCTGTAGGTAAATAATATTCATTATCGTTAACTGCATATCCAAACATCATACCTTGATCTCCAGCACCACAAACATCATCATTAGTACCAAGTGCTATATCACTGCTTTGAATACCAATATTATTGATAATTTCATATTTTTCATTGTAGCCTACATCTTTAAGCACTTTGTTTACAACATTTTTGATATCAACATTACTATTAGATGTTACTTCACCAGTGATAAATATTTTACCTTTACCACCAACTGTTTCAATCGCACATCTGCTTTTCTTATCTCCTTTTAAATATTCATCAAGTAAGGCATCACTAATCTCATCACATACTTTATCAGGGTGACCTCTAAAAACAATTTCATTACTAAATAATCTCATATATCATTCCTCCTTTTAAGATTACAATTACCTTAAAAAGAAAAATACCTAGGAATAACCTAGGTATATAAGTTATCCTCATCCATCTGGGCTTACCACCTATCTTATATAGGTTGGTGTGATTTCATAGAGCCAGTCTCTCAATCACTCTTTATAAGGTAATTATTAAAATTGTTGTCATTTACGACTACTTAATAATATCATAATTATATAATTAATTCAAGTACCATTTCATATACTTTATTATGTTAAATAAAATAAAGAATAATATATTTTTAAAGTCAACATTAGTATTACTTATAGGTGGTACGATTGGTAAAGCAGTAGGATTTATTCTTAAAATAATTATTACAAGAACACTTGGTAGTGAGGGAATGGGTCTTTATAGTATGCTTTCCCCTACTATATCTCTTATTACAGTACTATCTACATTTAGTTATCCCACTAGTATATCAAAAGTAATATCAAGTAATAGTGAAAGATCAAAAACAATAATATTATCACTATTACCTCTATCTTTCATTATGAATGCTTTTATAATACTTATTACTATTATATTTGCTAAAACATTATCTACAAATTTACTTCATAATAGTAGTCTATATTTTCCAATAATATGTATATCAGTACTAGCGCCATTTATAAGTGTTTCATCAATAATAAAAGGATATTTCTGGGGACGTCAAAATATGTTTCCATATATGTTATCTAACTTTTTAGAACAAGTAACAAGACTTATCTTAATTGGAATATTTATACCTAAAATAATTAAAATAAGTTTAATACATGCGATATGCTTTATAATACTTGTTAATGCAATTGGTGAAGTAATATCACAAATAGTAATGATATATTATTTTCCTAAAAAAAGTATTTCATTTAAAAAAGAATATATAAGTAAAACTGCAATTAAAAAGGTAATGGATGTAAGTATTCCATCTACTTCTAGTAAAATAGTAGGTTCATTTTCATACTTTTTAGAACCTATAATTCTTACAAATGTACTTTTATTTGTTGGATATTCAAATGATTTTATAGTAAATGAGTATGGTATTATTAATGCTTATGCTATGTCACTTTTACTACTTCCTGCTTTCTTTACTCAAAATATGGCAACTTCTTTAATACCAGAATTATCTAAATATTATAGTGTTAAAGATTATAAAATGTGTATTAAAAGAATAAAACAAATAGTACTTATATCATGCACTATTGGAAGTGTTTCTACACTTGTAATAGTCTTATTTCCAAAATTCTTTTTAAATCTTTTATATAAGACATCATTTGGAATAGATTATATAAGAATACTTTCTCCTTTTACAATATTATTTTATATAGAATATCCTCTTTCAAATGCACTACAAGCATTAGGCAAAAGCACAGAAGCTATGAAAATAAGTATTACATCATCAATAATAAGACTTATTGCTATTGCTGCACTATCATTACTTAGAATTGGTATGTATAGTTTAATATTATCAATAATTATTAATTTAGTTTATACAACATATTTATATTATAAAGTACTCAAGAAAACATTAATCTTTTAATTCATTTCTTTTAATTATATAAATTTGTTTATTTTTATAAAATGCATAAAATATATCTTCTTTTTTTAAATTATTTTCATTTAAGTAATCCATAATCCATTTTTCATCTTTCTCTATATAGTTAAGAGTATCTTTTTGTATAACTCCATCTAATATTAATGGGAATGGATTGGCACTATCTATACCAAGAAAACTATATTTAAATATATTTAATTTACCACTATTCTCAAGAACAGCATATTCTACATCTTTAAGGTTCTTAATATTATTATTTCTAAGTTCAAGTAATAAGTCATCAAGTGAATATCTTTGTTTTATCATTTCTTTATAATTAATGATACCTCTATTTATTATTAAAGATGGTTTACCATCCATTATATTTCTAAATTTATTAAATCTAAGTGACAAAAATCCTGATGCAATTTCAAAAAATAAAAGTATTATTATTGGTACTACAGTAAGCAATACTGAATCTTTATAATTTTCAATACTAATAGCCACTAATTCTGCAATCAAGATACTTACTACTAAATCTTGAACAGAAAGTTCTCCTATTTCTCTTTTTCCCATAAGTCTAAAAACAATAAGTACTATAAAATAGAATAACACAGTTCTTATAATAACCATTATTAAATCCATAATTTCACCCATTATTATTATGTTTAATCATAAATATTTTAAACATAAATATAATTAATTAGGTGAAAAAAATGAATATAATATTAACATATTTAAAAAGTACTTATAAATTTATAATATTATTTATTATTACTTTATTATTTTCTTCTTTATTTTATTATTTTGAAATATTAGATTTAAAAGTAGTAAATATTATAAATTATATCTTAACACTTTTATTATTCTTTATATTTGGTATGAAGTTATCTAAGATTAAAAGATCAAAAGGATATTTAAATGGATTTATAATTGGTATAATTATGACATTATTATTTTCTCTTATAACAATTATCACTTCTAAATATAGTTTAAGTACTCTTATATATTATTTAACACTTATTTTATCTTCTATAACAGGTGGCATAGTTGGAGTATCAAAGAATTAATTAAATATTTTAAGTAAGATTTAAGTAGGATTTAAGCAAGATAAAGGAAGCAATTCTAATGTGAGTTACTTCTTTTTACTATTGTATCTACTTACAAATTCTTCTCTAAATTCTAATAAGTCATCTTTTTCTATATGTTCTCTTATTTCTTCCATTAAATGAGTTAAGAATCTTATATTATGAATTGATATTAATCTTTGCCCGAATGATTCATCAGCAACAAGTAAATGTCTTATGTATGATTTAGTGAAGTTTTTACATGTATAACAATCGCAATCTTTTTCTATTGGATCTAAATCTTTAATGAATCTTGCATTACGAAGATTAGTTCTTCCATCATGTGTTAGAGCATTACCATGTCTAGCAAGTCTAGTTGGAAGCACACAATCAAATATATCTATACCACGAATAACACCATCAATTAGATCAATTGGTTCTCCTACTCCCATCAAGTATCTTATTTTATCTTTAGGTAAGTAAGGTGTAGTATATTCTATCATTTTAAGTTTGGTTACTGGGTCTTCTCCAACAGATACTCCACCTACACTATATCCATCAAATCCTATTTTAGCAGTTTCAATCGCAGAAAACTTTCTTAAGTCTTCAAATTCTCCACCTTGAATAATACCAAATAATGCTTGATTTTCAGGATCTTTATGCGCAGCTTTACTTCTTTTCATCCATCTAAGCGTTCTTTCAATACTATTTTTCATATATTCATGAGTAACTGGATAAGGAGGACATTCATCAAAACTCATCATTATATCAGAGTGTAATTTATTTTGAATTTCAATACTTTTTTCAGGTGTCAAAAATAAGTTTCTTCCATCAATATGACTTTTAAATTTAACTCCTTCTTCACTTATATCTTTAGGTTTTGCTAAACTAAATACTTGAAAGCCACCACAGTCAGTAAGAATAGGCCCTGTTTTATAATTCATAAAATTATGAAGACCACCAGCATTATCAACTACATCTTCACCAGGTCTTAACCATAAATGATATGTATTTGATAAAATAATGTCAGCACCTGCATCTTTTAATTCTTCAGGACTAAGTGTTTTAACTGTAGCTTGTGTTCCAACTGGCATAAACATTGGTGTTTTATGATGACCCCACTTTGTTTTAAATTCACCAAGTCTTGCTCCATAAGATGTTTCTTTTATTAATTTAAAATGTAAATCCATTATTTTACCTCCTCATTTGTTAAAAACATAGCATCTCCAAAACTAAAGAATTTATATTTTTCTTCCATTGCATGTCTATATGCATTCATTATAATATCAACGCTACTAAAAGCAGATACAAGCATAACAAGTGTACTTTTAGGTAAATGAAAATTAGTAATTAAACCATCACATGACTTAAATTGATATGGAGGATATATAAATATACTTGTAGCTTCTTTAGTCTCTTTAAAGCATCCATATTTACTTATGTTAGCCTCTAATGTTCTCATAGATGTAGTACCAACACATATAATTCTTCTTCCCTCTTTTTTAGCAAGATTTAGTCTTTTACATACGTCTTCACTTATTTCATATGTTTCGCTATGCATATCATGATGAGTGATATCATTTTCACTAACAGGTCTAAAAGTACCTAATCCTACATTAAGAGTTACATATAGTATTTCAATACCTTTTTCTCTAATTTCATTAAGTAACTCATTTGTAAAATGAAGTCCAGCAGTAGGAGCAGCAGCACTACCTTCTCTTTTAGCATACACAGTATTATATCTGCTATTATCTTTAAGTTTTTCATGTATATAAGGAGGTAGTGGCATCGCTCCAACTTTATCTAAATGTTCAACTAAAATACCACTAAACATTAATTTAACATGGGTAATACCATTATCCTTAACTTCAACAACCTCACAAGTAAAATCATCATCAAATTTAATAACAGTACCAATATGTACTCTTTTTTGTGGTCTAACAAGACATTCCCATACATTATTACCTAAATCAGTAAGTAATAGTACTTCAATTTTAGCATTAGTATCAGTCTTATATCCAATAATTCTACTTGGTAATACTTTAGTATTATTTAAAACTAATACATCTCCTTTATGAAGATAATTTATAATATTATAAAATACTTCATCTTTATAATTTCCATCTTTTCTATTTACGATTAATAATTTAGAATGATCACGTTCTTTAATAGGAGTTTGAGCTATTAAAGATTCATCTAAATCATAATCATAAGTTTCTATATTCTTATAATCCATAATCTACCTAGGAAAACAGCCTAGTGATTCACCTCAACTTTCTACAAGATTATATCACAATAAAAGCACTATTTCTAGTGCTTAAATTATATAACTATTTATCATATATAACATCAATTGGTTTCTTTTTAGAAAGACTAATTATCGGAAGTACACTAGATACAAATGATATTAAAATAATAAGAATAAGCATATATAATAATGAATTTATATTAAATACAATTGGTTTAACATTGAAAAATAAATCCTTTGAAATAATATTATTAGAAATAATAACTCCAAAATATAATAATATAGTAGAAAATATATATGAAATGGTCACTATAATTATACTTTCTAAATAATATATTTTAAATAAATCAGATTGCTTAGTACCAAGACTTCTTAATATACCAATTTGTTTTTTATTACTATTTATTGTCACAATTATATAATTAGTAAGAATAATAATACCAAGTATTAAAAAACCAATACTTAAATATTTAAATAATTTTTCTGTCTTAGATATTGTTTTTGATATAGTATCTATTGTACTAGTATAAATAGTATTTATAGAATACTTTTTATAATCAAAGTTATCAAATATATTTTTTAATTTTTCCTTATCATTTAGATTAAAATATATTTTATTTATTTCATGATTATTTCTTAAATATTTAGAAACATTTTCACTATTTACAAAGTTATAAGCATCATTTAAATCTTGATTTCCATAAACATACCCAATTACTGTATAAGTATTACTAGAACTATTATTTGAATTATTATCAACAATATCAATAGTAATATTTTTACCAATTATTCCGTAAGTATCAATATAATATTTATGGAATTCCTTCTGTATTTTTTTTGTATCAAGTTCAGGTATTTTTTTAATTATATATTCTGGATCTTTTAAAGCTTTGTCTTCTTCTACTTTTACTTTAGCATCTCTTTCATTCTTTAATTTATCATAATATTTTTGATATTCACTTGACCATAATCTATCATTAGAATTTAATACACCTATACTATCTATATTAAGTATTATTTCATTGTTTGATAGTTCATTTATTTTTTTAAAGTCTTTACCATCATAAATAGTTATCTCTTTTGATTTTTCACTCATATAACCCATCATTGGATAATATTTCTTATTATCATAATTATATATAGTTGTATAAAGCATTAAATCAACTACAGTATTTTTTGAAATATTATAATCTTTAATCAAATCTTTATTAACTATTATATCAAATATTGTTTCTATCTTATTATTGAATTCATCATAAATTTTTTTATAATCTGTTTTAGCCTCATTCTCATTGATAGTTTTTAACTTATCAAACTTAGATATATCTTCATCTAATATTCCACTTATTGTAAGAGTATAATTACCATTTCCATTACTATAAAGTACTATCTTCTTTTTATCATTTACGATTTCATTATAATCTTTTGGAAAATAATCAATATTAGTTAATTTCTTATCTTTATCATAATCATATATTGTAATACCATTTTCAATCATATAATCTGCAAAAAACTTATTTACAATTATTTCATCACTATTAGATGGAACATTACCTATAAGTTTTAAATTATTAATTTTTTCACTACTATATTCAATAAAAGATAATATATTTGAATTAATAGAACCTTTTTCATAATAACATAAATCAGATGGATTAACAAAACTAACAGTTAAATATTCATTATTAGCATTAAGTCTTGATACATTAGTATAATCTGTATTAATAAGTTTACTTATGTTATTTATATCGTCCTCAGTTAAATTTTTAAGCGGATTAATATCAGTAGCATTATTATTTTTACTAATAGTAATTAAATTATCATTACCTCTATTAATCGCATCAGCATGCATTTTATTAATATTAAAATTTGTTAAGAAACTTGTATATCCAAATAAAAATAAAGATACTGTTACAAGTAATATTGATATAAAAAGTCTTATTTTTTTCTTCTTCAAATTGGTAAATGCAAAGCTAATAGCCTTTAATAAAGATAGCTTAGATTTTCTAATAACTAACGATTTAGTTTCAGTAGTAGGTTCGGTATTTTGTATAATATTAGTAACAGTACCATCACTTATTTCAATAACTTCATTTCCATATTTATAAGCAGCATCTCTATCATGAGTTACTACTACAACTAATTTAGCATAAGAGATTTGTTTTAATATATTAAATATATTTTCACTATTAGTACTATCTAAATTACCAGTAGGTTCATCAGCAAGAATGATATCAGGATTTTTTATCATAGCTCTTGCAATAGATACTCTCTGTTTTTCACCTCCAGATAGTTCATTAATATTCCTATCTTCCATATTAGGTAACCCAACACCTATTAGAACCTTCTTTATAAGATCATTATTGTTTTTTTTCTTTTGCAAATTTAAAGGTAATTCAATATTTTTATAAACAGATAGATTATCAAGCAAATTAAAATCTTGAAATACAAAACCTACTAATGAATTTCTATAATTATCAAGCATATTATCATCAAACTTAGTAATATCATTATTATTGATCAAAATGTTACCAGAAGTCGCCCTATCAAGACCACCAATTAAATTAAGAAGTGTTGTTTTACCACTACCACTTTTGCCAAGTATAAAAATAAGTCCCTTACTAGGTAACTTAATATTAATATCACTAAGTACTTTTACTTCACCATTTTTAATTTTGTAATTTTTAAATACATTTTTAAAATTAATCATACACTACCTCTATTATGATATATTATAACATATATAATAATAGATTGATAGATTCAAGCAATAAAAAAGTACTATTACTAGTACCTATATTTCATTTATAATTTCTAGTAATTCTTCTTCTGTTTGAAAGCCAACTACTTCTTTTACTTTTTTTCCATCTTTAAAGAATATTAAAGTTGGAACACTCATTATTCTATATTCTTCTGTTAGTTTAGGTAATTTATCAATATCAACTTTTACTACATTGATTTTATCACTTATGCTTTCAAGAACAGGAGCAAGCATTTTACATGGACCACACCATTCTGCATAAAAATCTACTAAATAATTACCACTACTTATAACACTGTTTAAATCATCATTTTCTAGATGTATCATTTTAATTTTCCTTTCTCTTTTAATAATTTAACATTTTCAGGAGTTATTATATCATATTTGATAAATAAGTCTATTGCTTCATTATTAAATTTATCTCCTTTTGATTTAGCCATTAGATCTACAAGTTCTTCTGTAGCATTTTTTATATTACTTACAGCTGGTGTCATAACTGGTGTATTATTTAATATGAATTTACCTATTTTTGAATCATCCATGCCTGTTATTTTTAAAAATGGTTGGCTAAATATAAATAATATAATAAATATAATTACATAGCTTTCTATAAATCCAACTATTGCTCCACCTATTTTAGAGAATATTCCAAGTATTATTGTTGCTTTTAGTATCTTTTCAATAATACCAGTTACTTTTAATAATATTCTTAGTATTAAATATAGTATTGAAAATATTATTAAGAATGCTATTAGTTCATAAAGTAATATATTTAGTATTGCTATTCCTTGAAATTTACCACTAAATTCAAAGAATGGTAGTGTCTTATACATAAATGTTGCGATTGGTGTTCGAAGATAGAAAGAAACTACTATTATGAAGATTAATCCAACAAGTAAAACTGTTTCTTTTATGAGCCCTCTTCTCATACCACCCATGATACCAAGTATTAATAATATAATTATTAAAGCATCTAATATATTCATTTTTTCACCTACTTTGTTATTATATATGGAGTACTTTCACTTCCATTACCACCTAATAATTTTACACTATTTTTGATTGTAATTACAGGTCTTACACCAGCACTAGTACTAGTAGATAATGTTTTAAGATTATTACCTTTTATTACATAATTATATGCATTAGTACCATTAAAATATGCTGGAGTCATTGTCCAATAAGCATTATTATTATCTAAATATGTTGTAGTACTTGTTGTTTCTTTATTTCCAATAAACATTGCTTCATCTGCTGTAATTAATCCAATTGGATAAGTATTTAATTTCTTTGATACAGTAAATCTATCATTTACATTAGTGCAATCTAAGCTTGGCTTTTCTTTTATACCATCATTATATTTTGATAAATAACCAGTATTTAAATTACCATATCCTGATGTTGAATATTTAACATTATTTATAGTAAATTCATATGTTTTTCTATTGTTACAATATATTGCATCTTCAATATAATCACTATATTTTAATAAATTAGTTGCATACCATTCTTCAAGTGTAGTTTTTATTTTACTACTATTAGTATTCTTATGTTCATCTTCATATGTTGTACTATTTGGACTACCATACATATATCCAACATAAGCATTATAATTTGAACTATCATTAAAAACACTACTATTAATAAAAACAGTAGTATCATTTAAGGTACTACAATTTCCATCAGTAGGTGTTCCATTATATATCATTCTTACATTACCTAGTGTATTTGCTCTAATTATTTTCCAACAAAACCCACCAAATAATGCATTATTATTATTGCTACTACCTGTATATAAATAATTTTTTTCACCATCAATACTATTATTAGTAAATACATATCCATTAGTATTATTGCTATAAGTACTTACATTTCTATTTTCAAAATCATTAATAATAGCATATCCAATAGTATCTCTATCCGCTTTCATAAGTGATCCGGAATTATTACTTGGAACAATATTTATATTAGAAGAGAAGGTTTTATTCATATTGTATGATTGATCATATTCTTTTTGTAAGAATGTGATTTGCATTACATAATAATGAGTTGCTCCTTTATCAATTTTTATATCAGAAAGTATTGTACTATCAGTGCTTGGAACTACTGTTTCGGTTTTATTTGCGGCACCTCCAGTTTCAGTTATTGTATAAACTAACTCTTCGGGTTTTGCAAAATTATTAACTACACTTTCAAGTGTTATATTGTAATATACAGCTACATCACCAGTATTTTTTACAGTAAATGTTTTACTTACAGTTTCTCCAGTATAAGCATTAACTAAAGTTACATTGCTTGTATCAGTATAAGTTATCTGCATATTTTTATTAAAAGTATTAATAATCATATTGCTTCCTTTACCTTCAATTTCTAAAGTGAAATATGCATAAGTAGCAGTTGCCATTAAAGCAAGAATAATAGCAATTCCTATACTTGATAGCATTATTTTTAAACTTGTTTTATTCATAATAAATATTACCTACTTTCCTAATCTATAACAATTATATAATTAATAATTAAAATTTTCAATAAAAATTGATATTATTAATCATTTTTGATAAAATATGTACGGAGGAACGAGAGTATGTTCAAGCAAAGTGATATATTAGATGAAAAAAAATCTAAATTATTAAGAGAAAAAAGTAAAAAAATAACTTTTCCATTATCAGAAGATGATAAATTATTAATAAATGATATGATTATGTATTTAAGACTTAGCCAAGATGAAGAATATGCTAGTAAAAATGATATAAGAGCTGGTATGGGACTTGCAGCAGTACAGCTTGGAGTTCTTAAAAGATTCTTTGTTATATCTTATAAAAAAGATGATGGTACATTTGAAGAATATAGAGTCATTAATCCTGAAATTATATCTAACTCAGAAGAACTTATTTATGTTGAAGAGGGAGAAGGATGTTTAAGTGTAAATAGATATGTTGAAGGTATAGTACCTAGATATGCTAGAATAACAGTTAAATATTACGATGAGGAAGGTAGAGAGTGTGTTAAAAGAGTTCGTGAAGAGATAGCAGTAGCATTTCAACATGAAATAGATCATTTAAATGGTATAATGTTTATTGATAAAATAGACCCTAAAGATCCATTTAAGAATCAGGATAATATGAGAGCGATATAACGCTCTTTTAATTTTATGTTTACTTTTATCATTTTATATTTTATAATTATTATAGGTGAAAATAGATATGAAAAAAGAAAATAAAATAAGGTTGATATTTTGGGGAGTTATATGGATTATAACACTTATCTTGTCAATATCAGGGGTTATCTTATATATGAATGGCGTTGGTTCTCATGGAAAAATAAGAAAAGAATTAAAGCCGGTAAATGATTCATTTAATAATTTAAGTTCAATTATTAGATATAGAGAAGCTGGTATTGATATACGTTCTAAATTAAAAGATGATAGAATTATTGTTAGATATAAAACTGATACAATAGATGCTTCATATGACTTTGTTTATGATGAGTCGCTTGGAACTGGAATATTAGTTATGCAATATGGAAATGCTAGTGCTGATAAAGATATAAGTATAAGCGTTGCTAGATTTATGATTGATGCAGTAGCTGTTAAAAATAATCATCCTGAAGGAGAAATATTTAAGAATTATCAATTTGATTACTTCTATAATACAAATGTTATACAAGGACTTGGAATAAGTGATGAAGGAACAACTACTACAGTAAAAATTAATTTAAATACAGTAGTTACAGATAATATAACAAATGATAATAATATACCTGATTTAAATAATACATCAGATACAATTAAGAATTGGTATACATCACTTAGTACTGCTGATAAAATGATAACAATAATAGCTAAAAAAGATAATGAAAACTATGCTAAATATAAAACAGATGTATCAAGTGTGGCTGAAAATAATAAAATAGATTTATCTTGGATAGATTATGAAACATTAACTGAAACAGATTTAAAATATTTAAGTAATAGTTATGGAATAAGTAATATAAATGATTTTTATGGTATGGCTACTCTAAAAGGAAATAAAGCTACTGATATAGTTGGTGTACAAAGTATAAATGAACTTGAAAAGATATTAAAAGAAAGTAATGTTATTAAATAGCATTACTTTTTATATGTACTTAAAAAGAGGATTTAATCCTCTAATTTAACACTTACTATTTTACTTATTCCACTCTCTTGCATAGTTATACCATATAATTTATCTAAGAATTCCATTGTTTTCTTTTTATGTGTTATAACAAGCAATTGAGTTTTATTTTTATAATTATCTAAATATTCACCAAATATAGTTGCATTATTTTCATCAAGTGCACTTTCAACTTCATCAAGTATTACAAATGGTACTTTTTCAAGATTCATTATTGAGAATAATAAACTTATTGCTGTCATAGTTCTTTCTCCTCCAGAAAGTAAACTAAGTGGTTTTTTATTCTTTCCAGGAGGTACTGCTATAATATCAATACCGGTTTCTAAGATATTATTTGGGTCAGTAAGTTCAAGATGTGCATTTCCTCCTTTAAATAATGTCTTAAATACTTTACCAAATTCTATATTTATATTATTAAATGATGTAACAAACTTATCTTTCATTACATTATCCATATCATCAATAATATTAAGTAAATCACTTTGGCTCTTTTCAAGATCTTCTTTTTGTTTAGTTAAAAATGTAACTCTTTTATATATTCTATCATACTCATCAATACTGCCTAAGTTAACATCTCCAAGTGATTTAATCTTTCTTCTTAAAGTGCTTACTTTTTCACGAGCAACACTTTCTTCTATTTCAAGAGTATACTCACTTCTAGCTCTTTCATATCCTAAATTATAGTCTTCACTTAAACGATTTAATAAGTTATCTAAATTCATATTAAGTTTAGTAATATCTATTTCTAAACTATTTATATCATTCTTTAAAGATATATATTCTTGATTAGATTTTCTAATAGATGATTCTAAATCATTAAGAGTAATGTTAAGTTCATTCTTTTCATTATTATATTTATCAAGTAATTTTTCTTGTTCACTCTTAACTTTTTCATTTTCATAATATTCACTTATTATATTATTAAGCTCATTATCAAGTGAATCATCAGTAAGATTCTTTATTTCATTATTAATGCTTTCTAGTTCACTAATCTTTTCATGTAATAAATTTGTTTTATTATTAATTTCTTCATTAACCTTAATTATTTCAATATTGATACTATAATTCTTATTCTTAATTATATCAAGTTCTCTATCTTTATTATCAAGTTTAACATCTAAGTCTTTAATATTGTTATTTATATTATCTAGTGATAATTTTAATCTTTCAAGTTCATATTTATCAGATATATATGAATTATTACTTTTAACACTACCACCTGTCATAATACCACCAACATGTATTATTTCTCCATCAAGTGATATTACTCTATATCTATGATTAATCTTTTTAGATATTGCTATAGCAGTAGATATATCACGAGTCACTATAATATTACCAAGTTGATTCATTACAATGTTATAATATTTAGTATCATATGTAACTAAGTCACTTGCGATACCTATAAATCCAATAATATTAGATATACTTTTAAGTGTTTCTGGATCTACACTCTTAGGCTTTATAACATTTAATGGGAAGAAAGTTGCTCTTCCTTTATTATGACTTTTTAAGTATTCAATTGCTTCTTTAGCACATGCTTCATCATTAGTAACTATATTGTTAGAACTAGCTCCTAAAGCTACATCAAGCATAGTAGAATATTCTTTATCAGTATCGATTAGGTTTGCTATAATGTCGTGTATTCCTCTTAATGTAGGATTACCAACTATTGCTTTAACCGCATAAGGTATCTTACTCATATTAGATATATTACTTTCAAGAATATCAATTTTATTCTTAGTTTCAATTAATCTCTTACGCTCATTATTAAGCTCAAAATTAACCTTTTCACGTTCATTTAACACTTCTTTATATACATTATTATTATCAAGAACTTTATTATCTAAATCATTCTTATTATTTTTAAGACTTCCTAGATCGAACTTTAATGATGATATTAAATTATTAAGAGAACCTTCTTTATCTTTAAGTAATATTAAGTTATTTTGTACTTCATTACTTTCTTTATCATATTTAATTCTCTCCATAAGCAATGTTTTTTTGTTACTTAATTCAATTAAATTCTCATTGATTTTAAATATATTAGTACTTGTTTCTTTAATTTTATTGTCTAAATCAAGAATACTAACTTTAATCTTTTCTACTTCAGTACTATCTTTAGTATTATCTGTATCTATTAGTGATAATTCTTCTTCTTTCTTAAGTTTCTTATCTTTCTTTATGTCTATTTCTTCACTATAAGTATTTATATCTTTAGCAATTAATGCTATTTCAACACTTTCTAGTTCATTTAATGTTTCTTTATATTCACGTGCTTTTTTAGCTGACACACTAAGTGGTTCTAAGTTTTCACTATTTTCACGTATTATTAAGTTTATTCTTTCAATGTTATCGTGTGTCTTAGATAATTTTGATAAACTTTCTTCTTTACGTCTCTTATATTTAAGTACACCAGCTGCATCTTCAAATATTACTCTTCTCTCTTCTGGTTTTTCACTTAATATTTGATCTATTTTATTTTGAGGAACTATATTAAATGATTCTTTACTACTTCTACTATCCATAAATAAGTCAGTTATATCCTTAAGTCTACATCTTTCTTGATTAAGATAGTATTCATTTTCTCCTGTTTTATATACTATTCTTTTAACAGCAACTTCATTAAAATCAATATTTAGTGTTCTATCACTATTATCAAATACAAGTGTTACTGATGCATAATTAGATGCAGGTCTTGAGGATGATCCACTGAATATTACATCAGTCATATTATTACTTCCCCTTAGGGTTTTAACACTTTGTTCTCCAAGAACCCATTTAATCGCATCAACTATATTACTTTTGCCTGAACCATTAGGTCCAACTATACCAGTAAAGAATTGATCTAATTCTATATCAATTTTATCAGCAAAACTTTTAAAGCCATGTAATTTTATATTTTTAATATACATATTTATTCACCACTTCTATTTTGATTACCATTTAATTATAACATAAACAAAGTCTAAAAAAAAGAAATTGTTTACACAATTCCTGTAAAATAGATACCTATATTTTTTAAATTTACTATCTGCCTAAAGGCAGACCCATAACCAATGCATTTGTTTTAGTTCTTACCCGCCTATACATGCTTTCGCATGGAGTAGTCGCTTCATAACATCTTTCATACCTTTTTTGTTTTAAGTCGGAGTTTGTTTTTGTTTCTCTTCCAATTACGTTTTGCTCTAGTTTACATATGCTTTACATATTATCCCAATCGGAAAGCTGGGGCGACACCGCGTGTATTAGTAGCATCATCGTCAGTCCAATCTCCGTTAGTGGAAACATATAAGAAATGGTAAGTATAATAAGAATGAGCCGCACGAAGCCACCAAGAAGAAACACTAGTTCCGCTTTTCTTTATTGCTCCACTATAGTTACTTGTACTTGTTCCTAAATTTTTATAATAGTCTAATTGTCTTGTTACATCCCTTGCTGTATCATACTCTATTGTATTTGAACTTCCTTGTGCCCATACTTCTGCTGTACTTAGTAAATATAATTTATCAGTTGATGTAAAGTTTGTTTCTCCACTTGTACTTCCATGTCCTGATACTACTGTTGTATCTATTATTGCATTTTTTATTTCAGTTGGTAAAGCATTGTACATATCATTATTCACAAATGTATACATGCTTGAAGCAGGCCACCCATCTACATTCCATCCATAATCATATTGTGTTCCTTTATATGTTCCTTTTGGGTTCATGTTATGTATTGTTATTATATCTGCAAATTCTAGTACGAATCCACATGCTGTTTGTGAGAAACCAGCAGTAGAACATTCGCTTGGGGTTGATGTATTTGCAATACGTAGTGTATGTGTTCCATATGTTCCCATATCTATGGTTTTTGTATCTCCAACTTTATATTTACTTATATTATTTTCTTTTACTGCTGTTATAATTGTTTCCCATGAATCAGTAGCAAAAGATACTGGATTTACTTTAGGAATATATTCTCCATCAATATCTATATTTCCTACAAAGTATGTCTTTTGTGCATCATTAGGCGTTGTATTATCTAAATATAGCCATAAGAAGTATGTTGCACTTTCTCCAGCTTTAATAATATCATCTTTAAATATTACTCCATCTTCTAAGTCAGTGTATGAATAAATATAAGTTTGAATAATACCATCAATAGTCTTTTTTCCAG
>ERZ827168.684-NODE-684-length-52854-cov-7.912972_pt1 | contig 52854 bp, 65 predicted proteins | sample MGYA00519868_ERZ827168 | MGnify/ENA primary metagenome ERZ827168 (study PRJEB31778, sample SAMEA3449271) | human gut metagenome | biome: human gut; feature: human-associated habitat; material: faeces | place: United Kingdom | collected 2010/2012 ...
CTGGCTGCGGTCATCGATTTGGAAGGCTGTAATCTCGTTGGTGACGGTCAATGTCTCGAAAGCCTGCGCCAGCTCTGGGTACATGATCTTGCAGAATGCTCGTACCACGTTGACCTCTCTGTCGAAGAACTCCAGCCAATCTCCGCTCTCGTCCGTGACCTTCATCTGGCAATCGATGAAGAGCATCTTGCGTGCCTCTCCGCTCATCGGGGTAGCTTTCATCTGCTCCATGCTCATGTCTGGCAGCTGGAGGCTGGTGTGGATGTTGCGTCTCAGCTCTTCCGTGAATAGCTTCTGTGCATCGGTAGCCTGGCTCCAGGTTGCGTACCCAGCCTTGTCTCCCTTGCCGTATCGGAGGACGTTTCGTCCTGCATTGTCGTCGGTTGGCTCCTGCTTTTTGTTCTTTGGAGCGGTCACCTTCTGGCTGTCCGAATAGATGACCCATGTCGGTCGGCTGTTCTTGCGGAGGTAGTTACCTGCTCTGCTCTCCGTCCATTCCAGCTCGTATCCGTTGTCGCTCTGGTCTTCCCAGATCGGGAGGTCTCGGTGTATGTAGATGCCTGCTATCTTTTTGATATTGATAGGCTCTGGTACGATGTCTTCCTTCCATCCGTTGCTGTTCATATTGATCCATCGGAAGTGGAACTCATCGGTGTAGGTATCGAAGTAGGTTACGGTGTCGTTCCCTTTCTTCCTGGTGTATTGGACGCTGAGTGCTATCATGTCGTCGTATTCGTCGAATAGTGGGTATAAGATGTCTCCGTCCAATGGCGAGAACGTGCGGCAGCGCAGTTTCAGCTTGCTTGGGTAGCCTGCGTATGTGGTGTCCTGCAGCTGGGCGTACCAAATCGTGACCATCTCGCAGCTCGCAAAGAGCTTGTGGGAACGCTTAAGGTTCAAGGCGTTTATTCTGTTCTTCTGAAAAATCGCCTCCATGATGGCTGCTGCCTTCTTCTCGTTGTCGTTCGCAGTTGTGTATTTGCGGTTGACGGGGATTGTGAACATCAGCTCCTTCATGCGCTTCACCGCCAGCTTCTGAATGTTGTATGTCACTCTTGTCATGCGCTCGGTCTTGCCTCTGCGTGTCTTGTCTCTGTAGTTCTTGTCTGTGTAAACAGGGTGCAGCTTTGGGTTGTACTCCTTTTCGAGCACCTTCCATGGGATGACATCGATGTTCTTCTGGCGCAAGTCTTCGATGATCGCTCCTGGCTGTCTGTTTTCTCTATCGATAATTTCTCTAATGTCTGGCATTGCCTTGTCTCCTATGTTTTGTTAATTAATAAACTTCGTCCTCGATTTCCTCTTCTTCCTCATCCGTAATCTCTGCCGAGGTGAACAATCCGAAACGCTCCACGATTCCTGTGGTGCAGTCGGGCGCATCGTCATGCTCGTTTCCTCCTTCCTTACGGTATGACTTCATGGCATTGGCGTAATGCGTCCAGCGGTCTTCCCATCCTTCTGGGTAGAAGACCATGTTCTGAACCTTCGAGCTGTTCGTGAAGATTCGTGTCTGCTTGTTGGCGGTCTGTGCCAGGTCAATGAAGACCATGTCCCAATTGCCAAGGGTTCGCACCAGCTTCTCCACGTTCCTTCTGAATCCTCGACCTCCGTTGTTGCTCTCGACCACGACCTCCTGCGTCTGGTTCCGCACCAGCATTCTTGCTACGGCAGGCTCGGTGTACTCCATGCTCTTGTTGGTGAATACGATATCCGTCACGTAGCATCCGCTCTCGTATTCCTCGTAGCAGATGGCGCAGAGCCAGTCGGCTCCTGTGTCCGCTGTATCGATGTAGCACTTGCGTCTTGGCAGGTGTGCCTCTATCGGCATGGTGTCGTAGGTCTTGAAATGGGAATACATGAGACCTTCGATTGGTGTCGGGTTCTGCATGTATTGTGTTTCATAAACGAAGGAGTTGGCGAGGCGTATCTTCTCCAGCTCATCCAGGGTGTGCTTGAATTCCCAGAGCGGCTGGCGGTGTCCGTCTTCGTCAATGGTGACGCATGGCAGGCTTACGACCGTCCAATCGTCTGGCTCTATCTCCTGGAGGTAGCCGCAAAGGTCGTGCTCGTGGAGTCGCTGCATGATGATGATGATTGGCGTGTTTCGGCTGTTGACTCGGTTTCTGATGGTGGTCTCGAATCGTCGGTTCACTCGCTCACGCACCACGTCGCTCAGCGCATCCTCTGGCTTGATAGGGTCATCGATGATGATGGCTCCTGCGAATCGGTAGGGCAGTTGGTTGCCATGCTCGTCCACTCTGTCCACCTCTCCAGCTCCGAAACCTGTTATCTGTCCGAGGGTGGATGTTGCATAGACGCCTCCTCCTTGCTCTGTGTCCCATTGCGCCTTGGTGTCGCTTCCATACTTCACCCTGGTTTCAAACATCGCCTGGTATGCTTCGCTGTTTACGATGTCCTTTATGGCGATGGAGTTGTCCACTGCCAGGTCGCTGGAGTAGGAGAGGTGTATGAAATTGGAGGCTGGATTGATTGCGAGTCCCATGGCGATGAAGTTCTTAACCGCCAGCTCGGTCTTGCCGTATCGTGGTGCGATGTTGATGATGAGCTTGTTGCATTCGCCCCTCAACACCTTATCGAGCGCATCGCATACTCTCTTGTGGTGGTGTCCGACAATAAACCGCTTGCCTCCGTTCTCCTTGAAGAAGTACCGAGTGAAGTTGAGGGGGTTCTGCAGTACCCACATCTTTTGCAGTTCGGTGTCGTGCATCATGCTAGTACTCCTCCTCAAGTTTCTTCAAATATGCGATTTGCTCCTCCCTGGTGAGCGGTGTCCCCTGCTGGATCTGTTTGCCGTTGGTGGTGATGTCCACCTTCTGCTGCGGTTTTCCGTATTGCCTGTCCATGAGTCTGTCCACGGTGGTTGTCTTGCCGTTCTTCATATCGATGATGGCAGCCATTGCCAGCGTCTTTGCGTAGGCTGGCGTTTCGTCTGCCTTCGCCAATACCTGCAAGTCCGACAGCTCCATGGCGAGGATGCTTCTCTCGATTGTGTTGATTTCGTCCTGGGTGAGTCCTTCGCTCTTCTTCAGCTTGCTCTTTGGGAGCACCTGCTTCAAGAGTGCCTTGACCCTGTCCTTCGGTTTGCCCTTCGGATTACCGCTCTGTCCCTTCTGCCATTTGTGGCTTTCGATGTTGGCGAGCTGGCTTTCCGTCATTGTCTCTTTTCCTCTTGGCATTGCTTATTCCTCCTTCTTCTTCGATTTTTTGGTTTGCTTGGTGGCGGCAGGTTCCTGGGCAGGCAGCAGGGTGCTTGCCTCTCGCTGCTTATCCTCCAGGATGTTGCCGATGCGGACAGCCTTCTGCTGGGTGAGCTCCTCCCATCGCTTGATGATGACGTCCACGTATATCGGCTCGAACTCCACCATGCGGCAGCACCTGCCCAGCTGTTCTGCTGCGATGAGGGTGGTTCCGCTTCCTCCGAATATGTCGAGGACGATATCCTTTACCCTGCTGCTGTTGCTGATGAGCTTGCCAATCAGCGGTACAGGCTTCATGGTTGGATGATCAGGGTTTTTCTTTGGCTTGTCGCAGTCTATTACGCTTGTCGGTATGTCGCCTCCGAATAGCTGATGGAGCAAGTCCTTCATTTCTGCCTTGCTCATGCTCTCGATGTCCACCTTCTGCTCGAGCACCGTGGTGAGGTTTCGCTTGTTGGTGAAGTAGTGGGCAGCTCCTTCCTTCCATCCGTACAGGCAGGGTTCATGCTTCCATTGATAGTCCTGGCGACCGAGGACGAGGCTGTTCTTGTTCCAGATGAGGCATTGGCGTGTCTCCCATCCGATGTTCTTCACCGCTGTTCGGAAGTTGAAGCCCTGGCTGTCCGCATGCCAGATGTAGAAGGCTGCGCCTGGCTTCATGCTGTCGTTGGCATTCTGCAGGGTGTCTGTGAGAAATGCCACGAAGTTCTCGTCTGCCATGTGGTCATTGGCGATTTTCATCTTTCCCTTTGCCTGGTAGTCCACGTTGTATGGTGGGTCAGTTACCAGCAGGTCTGCCTGTTCTCCGTCCATGAGAGCATCGAGGAACTCCTGCTTCGTGCTGTCGCCACAAATGAGGCGGTGTATGCCGAGCTGGTAGATGTCGCCTGTCCTGCTGGTCGCCTTCTTTGGCGTGTTGCCAGCCACATCGTAGCCATCGTCCTTCGCTTCCTCTTCTTCCTCTGGGTCTGGAATGTCTGGGACGTCGATGGCAGCTGCATCTATCTCCTCTGGCTTCCAATCGTTGATGAGGTCGTCGAAGTTTGTTTCTCCAAAGCTGGAGTTATCCTTCAAGACGATGCGTCGCATCTTATCCATCGGGAAGTCGTGGGGGAGGATCTTGCAGACGGCTGTCTTGTATTTCAGCTTGCGCAGGGCTTCGTATCTCATGTTACCGCCAATGATGACGAATCCTCGCTCATCCTGGGTGTCATAAACGATAAGCTCTCGAAGTTCCAGCATCTCGGGGTCGTCCTGGATGCTCTTCACCAGCTTCTTGAATTTCGGGTCTCGTATGAATCGTGGGTTCTTAGGCAGCCCTTCCACCTGTCCTTGGTTCGGGTGGAGCTGGGTGATGTCCATGTCCCTTCTCTGAATATCTGCTGTTGTCGTGTCCATGCTTTTTGTCTTTCGTTGGTTTAAGCAGTGAAGGCGAGCCCTTCTTCAAGGCTCGCCTCTCCTGTCTGGAATTGTTCTTAAAATGGTGCGGCACCACCGCTGAATGCGGAGAATGGCAGGACGCTCTTTGCTCGCCCAGATGCCTTGGTGCTGCCGTGGAGGACGCTGCCTCCGCTCTTGTGTTCTGAACCGCTACTACTCATGGCTCGTTCTCCTTTGTTTTTGAAATTTAACTTTTATCGAATGTCATGCGTGTGAACAGATCCCACGCCTTGCTGTTGCGTATCGGCTTGCGGATGGTGGCGTACTTGTCGAGGATCCTGCTGAAGTGGTCATCGTAGAAATCGTACAGCTCTGGGTTCTCCTCCATGGTGAACTGCTCGATGTTACCCGAACTTCGGAGGTTCGCAGATCCGTGCATGATAATCTTGCGCCCTCCCAGGGTCTCGAAGTGTACGGTCTTGGTGTGTGCTCCTGCCACCGCCAATTGGAATCGGTCGCCAATGTCCAGCTGCTTGTAAATGTACGGAACCAGGCTCCTTCGCTCGTTGCCCCAAAAATAAACGCTAATGATGAGGTTCAATTCCTCGATGTATCCCTTATCCATGAGGGTGTGCAGGCTGTCCACGTTGTTCTGGCTAAGCGAAAGCGTGCTTATCGTCATTTTCTTGGCGCAGGCTTGCTGGGTCGTTAGGTACGCCTCGATGAAGTCCCCGAATATGAAGGAACCGCTCACGAATGCATCGAAGCGTTCCCCGAATCCCAGGCGCAGCTCCTTCGCCATCTTCTGGGCATTGTCGTACATCACGAAGTCCTCCTTCATCGGTACCACCTTTGGCAGGGTATACCTTGTCTCCTCCGTCTCGTCCGATGGCAGGAAGTCCACAAGGTTGAGGTCGAGGTCTGGGAGGTCGAAGTTGCCGATATCACCCATGAAATCAGAGAGGTGCTCCTGCTCCTCTCGGACGTCCTTTGTATTGTCTTGCTTCTGTCTCATGCCGCAAATTTAAGAAAAAGCGGTTATAATGTAATCACTTTCGGGAGAAAATTAACACAATTTGTGCCTATTTCCGTGAAAAAATGGGGTTTTTCGGTGAAGGCTGCCCTCGGAGGGTTGCGCTCGTGATGCGCATTGGCAGCCCAGCGTAGTCCCAGGCGAGCAGGGCGGCATCTCGTCCCTCCTGGTTGAGCCTGCCCAGCTTCTGTAAAGTTATTTCCTCCAGCTCCTCTTTGGTGATCTTGCGGTCTTTGCCGTGCCAGCACTTAGGGAGCGGTCTCTTGAACTCGTAGGGGATGCCCCAATGCTCCATCATTTGCCCGATGGTTCTGCTGACCTGTTCGTTGCGTCCTTGGTCGACGCCCAGGCTGGCGATGCCCTGCTTACCCTGCCATCTTTGGATGTGGTAGTTTCCTCGGTTCATCCATCCAGCCTCGATGATGACCTTGAAGTCCCATTTGTCAATTTCTGCGAATTGGCGGTATTTCTCCTTGATGAAGTCGAGGAGGTTCGGGAAGGCGAGCATCTGAACCTGTAGGCTGTGTGTGCTCATGTCGAGCATTGCGATGCCGTTTCTATCGACGTCTGGGTCAATTCCGATGATAATTTGTTCCTTGTGGCTCATTTTCCTGCCTCCTGCTGCGTTTTTGTTTCGTTGCTTGGTATTTCCTCGTCCGAGGTCATTTCGTGCGCTTGTGCGCCCTTATTTTGGCTCTCTTCGCTATCGTATGGGTTTGGTGTTGCTTTCTTCACCTCGTCCCACAACCATGCTGCGTACATCGCCAGGAATGCGACGATGCCTAAAATCATCAATGCGTCCATGTTCGTCATTTGTCTTTTTCTCCTTTGTTTCAGTCTGTCTGTTTGTATTCCGTTCGTTGTGTGCTGCCTGTCTGCCTGCGTCTCCCTATGCGTGTGCGCTTGGGTATGTGTGCGTGCATGTGGGTGTGCGCCTGCTTGCGTGTATGTGGGTACACGCACCCCCTCCCAAACCCTCCCCCTCATTTCGGAGGAGGTGGTGGAGGTATCGGCTAATGGTAGCCGTGCTTGGTGTTCGGGCGGCTCCTTATTCGGTTCCAGCTCCATGGCTTTGCCTTTGGAGCCGTTCTTGGCAGATGCTTCCTGCTGGCATGGAAGCGACGGAGCTTATTCTGTAGCTTCTCCTCCAGGATCTCCTGCTCGATGTCGGTTGTGCAGTAGTAGTATCCTTTAACCTCCAGCTTCTCTGGGCAGTAGTAATCTCTGATATCTTCTTGAATGCGTCCTCTGGTATCCACGTAAATACTGCGCTCTTCCGTTAGGATTCGGCAGCTCTCCAGCTTGGCTATGCAATTTTCGATTTGTTCGGTTTCGATGCCTGTTGCTATTGCAATACGGAGGATAGCCTGTTGTTGCTGTTCCTTGTCAGCTGTCACCTCGATTATGTAATCTTTGTCTCTTTTTTCTTCCATTTCAGTTCCTGTCTTTTGTCCGTGATGTCATCGCATGGAGGGTTGCCGTTGAATATCGGCTTCCCTGTATTGCCGCAGACCCAAGTGTTTATACTCTCGTAAGCGTGACCGCAATGTGCGCATGGCGTGCTCTGCAGTCTATGTCCTGTTCCACTCATTGGCTTTGTTATGTTTCTGATGTCGGTTTGCATGCGCTCGTAGCTGTATTCGCTCTCTGGGTACATGCATTGCAGTTTCCATTTTCTCTCTTTCAATGGTGGAACGTCGTGTGTCACGGCAATATCGCAGACCTTGCCTGTCTTCTTGTTCGTGACTGCGAGAAGGTGTACCTCTTTCGGTCTCCATTCTCGCTTGTGTGGATGTTCCAGCCATTTTATGAATTCGTCTATGTAGCTCATGTTACTCCTTCGGCTTCTTTCCTTTTTTCATTGGTTCAATCTTTACGTTCACCACCTCGTCTTGGTTGGCTGGCTTCTGTACTGCCTTGAATGGTGTCATGTGGCATGTCTCTTGAACCTGCATGCGCTGCTCGAAAAGGACGTACATCTTGTCGGGGTTCTTCTTGGCGAGGTTCCTGGCTTTGATGGCAGCCATTCCCTTGTTGGCGATGTCCTGCACGATGATGGTGCTTGTCTCATCCTCGTTCATCTCTGCGATGGCGTAGAAGATTCTCGCTTCCTCCTTTGGCTCTGGCTCCATGTCCTGCTCCTTCAGCTTCAAGATTCCCTGCTTCAAGCTGCCGATGATGTCGTCCATTCTCGCTCTTCCCTCCAGCTTCTGTTCGTCTCCAGGTTTCCAGACCTTTGGGATTCCTTCCCATCGGGTGATTCTGTCGAACAATGCGTCCACGTCCTGGGTGTAGGTCTCCTTGATGCCTGTGCTCTGGTTCTTCACCAGGTCGTGCATGACATTGAAGAACTTGTCCTCGCTGTTCAGCAGGGAATTGATGACGGGCTGCACTCCCTTGATGAGCAATCCCCAATCCTCGACGATGTTCTGCATCTCTCCGAACAGGAGGCTCTGTACGCTGTGAATGTGAAGGAATGCGGCTGTAAGATATCCGAGTCGCTTCATGACTCCTGCCTGCTGTGCCACCGCTATCGGTGTGTTGAATATCTTCTGTTCGTCTGGCGTGAGGTTGTTCGCCCAATAATCACGCACCGCTTTTGGTGCTACCATTTTCTGCTGCTGTGCCAGCGGATTCTCCTGTTTGCGTGGCTGGCTGTTCCATCTGTTGCGCTTTTTGTTCTTTCCCATAATTTCTTGCTTTGTTAAGTGTTTTAAAATTATTTTCTTCCTGGTACCTTGGACAGGGATGCTGCTCCGTATTTGTTCCAGGCATTGATCCAGGTGCTGCCCTGGGTGTCCTTCATTCCGCTGGCGGTTTGCTGGAGCTTGTATTTTCTTTCCTCCATGGCTATGCTATTTGTTGTTAGAACTCGTAAACAAAAACGAGTGGGTTTCTTTCCCATGTGCCTTTTCCCGATATCTTGTCGATGAGCTTGGCGTATGGCTCTCTTGGTGTAACGTAGCAGGTGTCTGCTTTCGTGATGCAATAAAAATGCGTCCCTGGGTACGTTTTGCCCACGATATCCTGGATGCCTTCTGCCAGGCAGTCTTCTTCGCTGATGTCCTGCAAGCGTTCAACACGAATGTTCGTTATGCGGATGCGGTGCGGCATGAGGTCTGCCTTAACAAACATTTTGTTGTAGCACCCCTTCTCGCTTCCTATGCACTCCAGCGGCATTCCGTGAATTCCGCAAAGGCGGTAGAACTCATCGTTCTTTGCCAGGTCTATGTATCTCTGGGCAATCGCCACCTCTTCGCCTATCTTGAAATTGGATTTGGCTACCACCTCGTTTCCATCATTGATGAAGAGCTTGTTTTTGTCCGCTCCTTCCAAGCAGAATCCGCAGTTGCAGTAACGCTTAAACGTTCCCTGGTAGCCGATTCTTCTTGTCTGCGTCTTGCGCCCTTCTAATACTGCCTTTGTCAGACCGTATTTGTCGTTGAACATGATTTTTTTCATTTTCTTAATCGTTTTGTTTCATTATGACTTTCGCTCCTCGTGTAACTCTGTAAATCACGGATGCGTAGATGTGTCGGTGGATGCTTGTCTTTCCACTTGGGCATCCGTATTTGTTGCAAATCTTTCCATAGAAGGCGAGGTTTTCGCCTTCGCCTTCTATTCTCTCTACGATGATGCTCTGGTGCTTGGTTGCCACAACATCGCCCTTGCGTATCTTCTTTGGCTCAATCATGGCACCTTCCTTCCGTTGATGTATTCAACCTCCAGGGCTGTAATGCCGCAGATCTCTTTCGGCTCATCGTCGGTGGCTCCCTTGAAAATCTTCAAGCCATTCTTGGAAGTGCTAATAACTTCTACGGTTATCATCTTCGTTTTGCTCTTGATGACGTCCCCTTTCTCGATAGCGTCTGTTGCTTTGATTCGGGGATCCTGCAGGATTCTCTCTGTGACCGCATTCGCTGTTCGGACAATCATGTCTGCCAATGGCTCGTAGTCTGTGCTTGCAAACTCTGGGTTTTGGCAGTATCCCTGGGCGATTGCATCAAGAAGTGCCCATTTGCGGTCAATCATTTTTTCTCTGTGCTCTTTTTCTTCGTTCATGCGTTACCTCCTTCCTGATGCTGGTTGGTGTCGAGCTCTTGGTCGAGCTGAACGATGTCTGCTGTCAAGTTGACCCAGTCCTGGTGCGTGCCCTTGCAGTAGTCGATGTGGTCTTTTGCGGCTCTGCAGATGAGTGCTGCCATCTGCTTGTCGTTGCGGCAGGCTGTGAAGAGGAGGTTGAGCAAGTCTTGCTTCGTTCCCTTCCATGAAAGCCCTACCTTTTCGTCCTTTGTCTTCGTCACGCATACAAATGCCTCTCCGTCCTTGGTTGTGACGCTGGCTGCTGTGTTGCGGAGTCTCTTGGTGCTGATAATCTCTTGTGGATTCTTCATTTTTGTTTTTGCCATGTTATTCTTGTTTTATGGGTTATGCGTACCATTTCGGTACCCATTCGTATTCTTCAATTACTTGTTTGTACTCTTCTCCGAGCTCGTTTCGGATGATGTCCAGGAGGATTCTGTCTGCCTCTCAGTGTCCTCCTTCTGTATCCATCTGCTGGCATTCCTTCAGCTTCTGGACGTATTGCTCTGCCTTGCTCATGCTGCACCTCCTTTCTCTTGCATGGTGGTTGGCATGCTGCTTCCTGGCTTTAGCGTCATCGCCTCCCAATCCTTTCCGTTGTATGTTACGGTTCTCTTGGTGATGTTGGCGACAATGTAGCCCTGTCGGTATTGGGTGTCCATGTCGAAGCCTTCTACCAGGCTGCTTGCGATGCTTCCGTCTACGTCCTTATACTGAACCAGGAAGATGTCTTTCTTGGCAAGGATTGCCTGCACTCTCGCTATCTCCTGGTCTATTTCTGTCTCCAACCGCTTGCTAGCTATGAGAGCGTCCCTGCTTTCCTGTGAGCTTGGTTTTGCTTCCTGGTAGGTCTTCTGTTGCTTGCGCATCTGGGAGACCTTCTCGAAAAATTGTTGATTGTTCATGCTCGCCTCCTTCCTATCCTGCGATTGCTCGCTTGTTGAAGTACTCCTTGCGGACGCTGTCCAGCAGCAGCTCGCTTTCGACGATGTTGTCTGCTGTAATGCGTTGGATTGGTATTCCGTCAATCATCAATGCCGTGTATGTTACACCCTTGCTGTCGGTGTAGTCACCGATGCAAATCTTGACCTTCGCCTCGTGGCGGATCTGTTCGTTCTTGTTGTGCTGGATTGCCTTACGGTATGCCTCCACTGGGTTCCAAATTTTCATCATAGTCCTTTCAGCTCCTCCTTCTGCTTGTTAATTTCCAAATTGATGGCGTTAATGATGTTGTACTTAATCTGGCTTGGAAGAATCACCATGCTGTCGGTCTTCTCTTGGTAGACCTCGATTTGGGTGTCGTTCTCTGCCAGCATCTTTCTCGCTTCCTCCAATTTTGGGAGGTCTCTCGCAATTTCTGCGATTCTGCCTAAATTCTTGTAATTTGCCATTTCTGTTTCTTGTTAAACTTGTTTGTATTTCTGTTCTGTGAGCATGTCCTGCTCTCTTGTGTTCATTGCGTATTCGGCTTGCATCTGATTGATGATGATTGCCTCCTCGTGAGTCATGTTGTTGGGATTCCATCTGTCGTCCCAATCCTTAACCTCCTGCAGCCAGCGGTCTCTCTTGGCGTATGCCTCGTTGCGCTCCCTGCAGAACACGTTCAACCCTTGCATGATTGCGATAGGGTCAACGCTACCGTAGAATTTGTCGTAGCTGCCTTTCTTGAACCTGCGGCAGAAAAGCATTATCTCTGCCATGTTCAAAAATCCGTAATCGTCGGTTATGAGCTGGATGATCTGGTCGAGCTGCCTGTCCGTGATTTTGTCCTTTGCTCCGCTGAATTCCGAAAGGTCGGTTATCTGGTATGCCAGCCATTCCTGCGCTGTTCCGAATCCGTATGCTAAGTTGACCGTCCAGAGCGTCGGTGCGTTCTGAAAAAAGCACCTCTCGGGTATGTTCGTCAGCTCTATCTGCTTGTCGATGCAGAAAGTCTGCAGGAGGTCATCCCTCGTTTCCCATCGTTGCAGCGTCGCTGTCAGCAATTTGCCTCCATTTGCTTGCGACACCTGCGTAGCCCTGGATGCGCTCACGCTGTTCTGTCGCCCTCTGTTCGTTGCGATTAATTGTCCGACCGCTTGCGGCTGGTGTTTCTGTCCCATTGTTGTAACCTCCTATTGTTGCTGTTGCCGTTGGTACCTGTGGCTGCGGATTGTCGTAGTAGCCATCGAGCACCTTCGGGAAATTGTTTGGTCTGAATATCCACTCGAAATTGGCGAGCCATCCGTTTCTTCCTCCTCCGTTGAGGAATCCGCTCTCTGCTGCCTTAATCATCACTCGGTATGCAGACGTAATGCCGTATTCTCGAACTCGTGCCTCAAAGAATGCCTTGCGCTGTCCTGCGATTTTGCCTTTGATTTTCGGGATTGCCTTGTCTTGCATGAGTCTGTTGAACTGCTGGCGCACCTTCTCGAAGTCTATCTTGTCTTGTTTCTTGGCTTGATTTTCCTCGTTCTTCGCCTGTTCCTGCGGCTCTGCTGCAGCGTCAGAACTTGTTTCTGACGTAGAGGCTTTAGCCTCTTTAATATTATTAAACTCTTTATTGTTTATCCCTATCCCTATCTCATTCCCTATCCCTATCCCTATAGGTGACGTTCGTTCACGTTTGTCCACGTTCGTGCACGTTCGTGTACGTTCGTGCTCTTCTTTTTTATCCTTTTCTCTTGCCTCCTTTCGCTTCTTTTCTCGCTCCATGGCAATCTGTCTGTTGCGCTCGCATTTCTCTTCGTACCTCTCGTTGTTCCTGTCGATGTTGGCTTGTAGCGTTCTGAACAGGGTACGCATCGACCTGTCGTCGGTTTTGAACTCTTCGCCTCTGTTGGCGTAGGCGAGCAAAGCCATGAAAATCTCCCCAGCCTCTTCTTTTGTGAAGTCCTGCAGTATGTTCTCTGCGTCTTTCGTGTTGATGACGATAGAACTCTTGTCTGTATTCCTGCTCATGTTTCTGATTTTATTGTAATCACTTTCGGGAGTCGCTCTGTGGCGGCTCCCTCGGTGGTTGTTGTTATTGCTCGATAATCACAATGTTCGGTGCAGCCTCTCCAATTCGTCCAAGTACTGCGTCCATCTGGCTGTCTCGCTCCTGCACTACGATGTCGTGTGCGTCTGGGCTTACCAAGGTGCAGGAGAGGTCTTTCGGGTTAATCTCCACCTCGACCTCGAATGTGCGCTTCTCGGTTCCCTTGAAGATTGGCATGTTGACCTTGAAGCTCTTAGGCAGGTTGCTTTCTACCGTCTGTGCTCGCATGATCGTCTGGTTGCCTCGCTTGTCGTCGCTCAGCTCCAGCTCCTTGTCAATCTTAGCCTTGAAGCTGCGGAGCTCTGTTACCAGCTTCATGGCTTCCTGCTGTGTCTCGAAGTAGGTGCGGAGCTGCTTGATGCGGTCTGCCATGTCGAAGCAGCTCATGTACTCTCCTGTGTTGATGCCGAACTCCTGCATCTCGGTGGAGAGGGTCAGCGTGCCGACAATCTGATCCATGTATGCGCTGTTCTCGTCGGTGTTCAGCGTGATGGTCATTCGGTCTCTGTCCACCAGGACGTGTGCGTCTGCCGACACGATGTCGTCCTTGCGCTTCTCTACCCAGCGTGCTGGTGCGTCGATGGTACCGTGGATGGATACGTACTTTGGCTCCTTAAGTGGGAGGGCTTCTCCAAATCGGATGCAGTATCCTCCATTTCCTTCGTTCAATTCTTGGATTCTCTCGATTGCAGCCTTGGTTGCTGCGTTTTGCTCTTCTTTTGTCATTTTTAAATTCTTTTTATGTTAAACTTCTGTTACTTGTCGTCGGTTCCTGTCTTGGGTGCGAGCTTAAAAATGTTAGGCTGCAGCTCGTCGTGGCGTGCTGCTCGCTGATAAACCAGCGTACCCTCCTTAGTGTAGTAGCCGACCTGTCTTGTCTGCTGGTCGATGATCTTGTAACAAGGCTCCTTTACGTAGGTTGATTTGCTTTTGAGCTTGTCTGCTGCGTCCTTAATGGTGAGCTTGTAGCCCTTGATTTCCTCGTTGTACATCTGGACGGCTGCCTTCTTCGCCTCTTCCTGCTCCAGCTTTTTGATGCTGGCATCTGCCAGGGTTTCCTTCAATTTCTCGATCTGATCGCTTGGAATAGGTTTGCTGTAGCCCATGTTCTCGATGCCGTCTGCGTTGTCCTTGATGTATTGCTCTCGCTCTGCAAGGTCTTCGTATTCAAGTCCTAGATATTTCTCCATGATGTTACCTCCTTTCCTGTTGTGTAAATCGTCCATAATTCCGTGAATTGCTTTCCGCTGTAAATTGCCAGCTTCTCTGTCTTGTGTGCAAGCCGAGCCGAGACGCTCGCATTCGCACGCGACCAGGCGTTGAGCGAGGACGCAACAGCGAGACCGCACGCCGCACCGAGGTACGAGATGCCGCCACCAAGCCACAGCTGGAGGTTATGGTCGTCTTTCCATGCTTCGTCCTTGTCCTCCAGATCCTCTTTCGTCCAGATGCAAAGGTAAGGGTAGTATCTGTATTCGTCATCGTTGGTGAAGTCTGGCTCCCATCCCTCGTTGAGTGCTGCAGTAATGATGCCCAGCTTGAAGTATGCCGTGGCTTCCTTGTCTTCTGCTATGGCTTCCTGGATTGCCTTGAACTGTTGTACCAGCTTGTGGTCTTCGCCCAGCTCCTTGCAGGCATCCTCGAATGTCTTCACTCTCTCCGTGATAGGACGTTCGTCCTTCTTCTGTTCCTCTTCTGTATCTACGAGCTTGAGGAAACCGTCCACCCATGCGGCTTTCTTGCCTGCTGGGATCTCTACTTGAATTACTTCTTTTTCCATGTTGTTACTTCTTTATCAAATTTAAAACTTTTTTGAATGCCTCGTGATATCCTGTGAGCTCCTTGAACTCTTTGGCTATCATCTTTTCGTCTCCGATGATGAAGGATGCGCCTCCTGTCTTGTCTGACATGAGAACTAAGCAGTGCAGCTCGTTCTTATCGTGGTATTCGTTGACTGTCTTGTAGACGCCTTCTGCCATTTTCGTGAGCTTGTCGTTCTCTCGTCCTGGCTCTACGATTTTGATTTCTTCTTCTTTTTCTTCTGCCATGTTGTAAAATTTAAATGTCAATAAATCCTTTATCGAAGTCCAGCTCCATTCCTGGGCTGGCAGCTCTCGTTGTCTTACCTGTAGCTCTCCGCACCTTGGTGATGAACTCCTTCTCGTTGCTGTTTCCATCTGAAAGGTGGATTAGGAGGATGTCCTTCGTCTTGTTGAGGTCGTGTCGCTTCAAGATTCCGATGGTGTTGTCGATGCTCATGTGGCTGGTGATAACTCTTCTTCGGAGTGCTGCTGGTATGTAGCCTTCGAGGACGTTATGGTCTAGAATCTCGTCGCTGTAGTTTGCTTCTGCCATGAAGTGGGTGATGTTCGGGAAATCGTAAGGCATTGCGTAGGTGTCCGTGAAGAACAGGATGCGTCCTGTCTCCTGGTGCTCGATGAGGTATCCTACGCATGGTACGTCGTGCTTCACCTTGAATGGCAGAATTCTAAAGCCTCCGTAAATGTAACCGCACCCATCCTTGATGGAGGTGGTTGTGGTTGCTTCCAGGTTCTTGGCTTCAATAACGGAGGGGAGAGCCAGCATCGGTATTCCTGCCTTCTCGTATTCGGCTGCGTGTCCTGCGTGGTCGTTGTGCTGGTGTGAGATTATGCAAACTTTCACCTTTGCGATGTCCCATCCGAGTGCCTTCTTGACCTCTGCGAGGCTCATGCCTGCCTCGATGATCAGGGCTTCGCTGTCGTTCTGCAAGACGTAGCAGTTTCCCTTGCTGCTGCTTCCGAGGATTGTCATCTTCATCGCTCTTCCCTCCTATGGTTATGGCAATGGGCAGGCTCTGCTGGATCCTGTCCCTGCGTTTGCGTTGGCAGCAGGAGCAGGTTCTGCTGCTGGCTGCTGTGTATTGCTCATGTCGATGTAGCTTGCGTTAGCTTCGAGTCCCTTCGGAGCTGGTGCGGCTACCTGTTCGCCCTTGACCTCCACCGCTTCTGCATCGATAGCCTGTCTTCCTTGTGCAGCCTCTCGCTCTGCTGTCGCTTCGTCGTAGTGGTTTGGGTCGTCGTCATCGCCTGGGTCAGCGGTGCTGTCGAGGGCAATCTTGCAGGCTCGCTGGATGACGGTCTTCATGCACATTTGGTCGGTGAAGTTGGTATGTGCTCCGCTCTTGCCCTTCATGGCTCCCTGTTCCCATGCCTTCTGGATCTGCGTTCTTGTCATCACCTCGATGTGGCGTGTTCCGTCCTTGTTAATGACCACTGCGTATGCTGCGAGAATCTTGGTGTTGTCGATGTTGGCAAGGTTCGGCACATGCTTGACCAGCTGCTTCTCTCCGTTCTCGTCGATGGTGTAGACGAACTCGTCTCCTTCGTAGATGACCTGTGCGTTGACCTTCCCGATTTCTGTGTCTCGCTTTGCTCGCATGAGTTTACCAAGGTATCGCTCCTGCCATTCGAGGCGGTTGCCGTACATGATGAAGTAGCAATGCTTCTGTGGGTATTCTCCGTTGATGACCATGTTCAAGAGGGCGTTGCAAATGCTGTCCTTTGTGCAGTAGTCGATTGCCTTCTGGTGCTGCAGGTTCTCTACCGTCTGAAGGTAAAGCCAGGCTAGTTTGATGGCGTTGCCTACGTTGTAGCCCTTTGGCAGGACGACTTCGCCTGTCTCTTGCCAGCCTGTTACTCTTTCCATAATCTGTTGCGTTGTTTCTTCCTGCATGCGCTTTAAAGCGGTTGCGTTCTGTGAGGTGAGCTGCGTCTGCGGCTGCTGTCCTCCCTGTTGAGATGTTTGTGTCATAATCACTTTCTTTTTAAAATTGTTACTGAATTATCGTTAGCTCCTTGTCTCGTGAGACGATGAGGAGAATCTGCTGGCTTCTTGTCGGCAAGATGTCCGTGATGCTCTCTGCGTTGTCAATGAGCAAAGGTGCGTAGATGTCGTTGAATCGGCAGGCTGCGTTGATGATGTCGATTCCTGCATTTATCTTCTCGCTGGTCGAGAGGTCTCTGTAAGGCGTGCCGTGCATGGTGCATTCGCATGTCGTCTTGATTCTATCTGTTGTAATGAATGGCTCGAACATTCGGAACTGAACGTTTGTGAAGAGCTTGTTGACCTTTGTCTGCAGGTCTGTACTCTTGGCAATGGTGAACTGCTCGGCTGTGTAGTCCTGCTTTTCCAGGTTTGTTAGCTGCTGGTTTAAGTTCTTCTGTCTGTCCTCCAGCTCCTTGATGCGGTTCTGCTTGTCGGTGATGCGCTGTTCCTTCGCCAGCTCATCTCTGAGCTCGTCTCGGAGACGGTTCTGCTCAGCCTTGCGTTGTTTGAGGTTGGCTTCCTGCTGCACTCTGGTATCGCTTGTCTCTTCAGCTGTTCTTGCTTCAAGGGCTGCTGTTCTTGTCTTCACGTCCATCTGCAGCTGCTGGTATTCCTCATCGTCCGTGTGATAGACGAGTTTCGGTTGAGCTTCCTGCGCCTTCTTCAAGGCTTCCTCCTGCTCCTTGCGCTGCTGATCCAGCTTTACCTGGTTGTCCTTGGCGGTCTTGATGGTTGCCTCTGCGTCAGCCTTGCGCTTTTTGATTCTTGCTGCCTCTTCGTACATTGCGTCGAACTGCTTGCTCTTGTTGTCGTTGAAGTTACCCTCCATCTCTGCCTTCATGCGGTCTATGTCTTCCTGTGGGAGGCGTTGGTGGCAGGTAGGGCAGACCTCCTGGTTGTCGTCCCATGCAAATGTGGTTTGGTCGAGCTTATTCCAGCGGCTCTTGAAGTCTTCGCTTGCGATGGCTATCTTGTTGAGCTGCGCTTCCGCATCCTCGACCGCAGCCTTGGCGTTGCGGATGGATCTGTCTGTTACCTCGATTTCGTATTTGGCATCGTCGATGGCTTTCTTGTGCTTGCGCTCCTCTGCCGTGTTCTTGTCTTGGTAGCTCTGTACGATTTCCTCCATGCGCTGCTTGAGCTTGTTTATCTCGGTGCGCTCCTTTGTGCGCTCGTTGAAGTCGGAATCTACGGAACGACTTAAGTCCGTGAGCTCATTGTCGATGTTCTCGATGCCTTTCTCGATTTCCTTGACTCTCTTTCTTGTCAGCTCGAAGTTCGGCTTGTCTTTCTCCAGCTTCTTCAGCTCCTCGGTGTTCTCGTTGATGCGGCTTGGTATTTGCTCGATTTCCTTCTTCAGCTCGGAAATCTTGTATCGGAGCTGCTCTCGATACTTCTGAATGTCCGTTCCTGCCAGGGTCGTAAGCAATGCCTTGAAGTCCTCGTTGTCGCCTGCGATATCTTCTTCACTGGTGCTGCCGACCATTTTAATCAGCAGCTTGCGCTGGCTCTCTGCTGGAAGGTTCGGGAAGTATGAAGGCATTGTCAGCATTTTGAAGAGCTCCTCCTTGCAGAGGCTGTCAATGAATGCCGCATAGTCCTTAGCGGTGTACTTGTCTTCGTTGACAAAGAACTTGGTTGTGTGTCCCTTCATCTCTGCCTCCTCCTTCTTACGTGGCTTCGTCCAGGTCTCTGTTCTTACCTTTTCGAGCTTGTAGTCTTTGCCGTCTGCTGTCAATTCCAGCACTACGGTATTGTCGAGGTGGTGGATAACCTGTCCGTTCTCGTCTTTCGGGTCAATGCCGAATACCTGCATTCCTTCGCTGTTCTTGTCGAACAATACCCAGCGTACTGCATCCACGATGGTGGTCTTGCCTGCGTGGTTCGCTCCCATGATCTGGGTAAGCGTTGGGTTGAAGTTGATTGTTCTCTCGCCAAGAACTCCCTTGAAGTTCTTAATGGTGATGGTTTTGAATTCTATTCTCATGCTGCTTTTACAAAATGTTTGTTAAGTGTTCTATTGCCTCTCTCAGTTCTTTTGGCATCCCCTTTGTCATTTCGCTGATGTTCTTGACAAGTCTCAGCTTGGCTGCTGTGGCAAGGATGAGTTCCTTGAATGAATCCTCGTGCTGGGCGAGCTTGAACAATGCGTCGATGAGAATCTTCTTGTCGTTTGCCTTGACCGATGCTGCGACCATTCCCTCTTTCTCGTTGTTCTCGATGGCTATGAAGATGCGAGCTTGTTTCGGTGTGTCTTGCCCACACATGTCCTTGTCTTCGTTGTTGAAGGTCTCGGCTGTCTTTGCCTGTGCCTTGAACCACTCTGTAGCTCCCTCGAACTCGTTCTCTTCAGCTACCTTCTTGTTTCCAAATAATCCCATAATTTCTTCTATCTAAATTGTTAAACTTATGTTAGATGGCAATCTGCCAAAATTTCAAAATGTCCAGCCCCTTGTAGAATGGTCGGTTCGTACTCTTGCGGTAGTAAACCTTGATGTGACCCTTCTTGGTGTGGCGGTGCAGGGTGGTGCGGTTGATCTGCAGAATCTCGCAGGTCTTGGCGATGGTGTAACGTCCTGCTGGGTTGATGTTAGGCTGCGTCTCCGTCATCGGATACCTCCTTTCTCTTCTTAGCGTACAGGGCTTCCATCATCCCTTTGCTTATTGCGATGAACACCGCAAAAACAAAAGCCATGAACCATTCGCCACGGATGATGGCGGTCGCTGTCTGCGTGATTCCTAGAACCAGGGCTGATATCGCTGCTGCCCACATGATTCCTCTTTCAATCTTTTTCATGTCTTGCCTCCTGTCTTTTTTGTTATTGTGATTTACTTACTTTCTCGGCAGTCTCGTAGACGCCTGCCTCGACCAGAATGAAACGGACACCGCTGGTGGTGATTCCGTGCTTCTCAGCCAATGCTCGCAGTATGCGGTATGGCTTCGTTCCCTGCGCTGTGAGCTTTGGTGCGAGCTCATTGAACTCTGCGATGATTGCCTCGTTGCGCTCCTTTCTCTTCCTCTCCATTGGAGTCATCAAATCAATCTCTGTCATTTTTTCTCCTTTTTATTTTGTTATTTCAACTTTTTTGTTTACTTTTGTGCGTTGTAACGTTATTGCTAACGTTTTTCGGGTGCAAAGATAAACAATTCTATTGGTATTACCAAGAAAATTGTTGGTTTTCTTTGTTAATAAAACTTAATGCAAACAAAAGTCTTGGTTATGGACGGAAAGTCAGTAAAAGAAAAACTTCGCAGCTTGGGGGTTAATCTTGCCGAGCTTGCTACAAAATTAGGGTATGACAATGATCAGCGTCTTCATTCTCAATTGAAGGCTGCTGACGTTAAGAGTGGATTGCTTGAAGACGTCGCTCGTGCCATAGGCTGCGATGTGTCCTTTTTCTATGGTGGCTCATCCATTCCTTGCTCTAATGATGCCAATGCAGGAGGTGGAACTGCTGTTGCTGGTGTCGGAAACAATGTGAATAATTCAGATGCTCTTCTTCGAGCTTTTGATGAAATTGCGGCACAGCGTCGTGTGACGGAAAAGGCGCAGGAACAAATGGGTGAACTCCTGGCGTTGATGAAGTCTATGTTAAATAAGTAATGTGTATGTCTGGTGTGTATTCTCGAACTGCCCAATGTGGCATGAAGGTAATGTTCGCTGCAATGCGTTTGCTTAAAGAGCAGGGTGGTTCGTGCCGTCTTTCCGTGTTGCGCTCTCTCTTGGGGGAATGTTGCGATTTTTCGGGCTGGGAACTGGAAAACGTGGGAGGTTCTGTCCGTTGGCACAATTTCCTGTCATGGTATTCCTCCTGCTATGTGGCTGCTGGCTTCATCCGAAAGCAGAGGGGTACTTGGTATTTAACCGAGGATGGTGTCGCTTGTCTCTCTTCCTCTTCTGAGTCTGAATCCTTCGACCTGGCGACCGCAGCCTATAAGAAATGTTCGGGCGAGGCTTCTGCTTCTCCGTCTGGCGATATCCTCCCAGCAAGTTCTGCTTCACTCACCCTTGGCGAAATGAAGGAGCGTGCTGATGAAGGGTTGCGTGCTGCCATTGCTTCTCGTTCTCCTTACGAATTCCAGGACATGGTTGCTGCCCTTCTGCATGCGATGGGTTACTTCACTCCGTTCGTGGCTCCAAAGGGAAAAGATGGCGGTGTTGATGTATTGGCGTTCCATGATCCTCTTGGTGCGACCATCCCTCGTGTTAAGGTGCAGGTTAAGCACACGCCTTCTTCATCCGTGTCTGTTGAAGTCGTTCGTCAGTTGGTCGGCTTGCTTAATCGTGATGGTGATGCTGGTTTGGTGGTTACTTCTGGCTTGTTTACATCGGAGGCTCATCGGGCAGCTCGTGAATCCCATAGGAGTGTTCGTCTTATTGATGGCGATGAATTCTTGGATCTGTGGATTCGGTATTACTCTAAAATGTCGGAAGATGACAGGTCTCTTCTTCGTATCACTCCTGTCTATTTCGTAAATGAATAAAAATAAAAATGTTTTGGGTTATGCAAAGTGTTGAATCTGTCAAGGTTGCCTGTCGGTTCTTCCTGGCTCTTCGTCTGCTGAAGGAGCAGCGTGTGATTCGTGGGAAGAAAACCTTCACCGACCGCTATGGTATTAATCGGTGGAACATGAACAGCTGCGAGAAGGATCCGTCTCGTGATTTGTTCCAGCTGTCCTGGCTCACCTATCTGGTTCGTGATTATGGTGTTTCCGCTCGCTGGCTCCTCCTTGGTGAGGGTGCTTTCCTGGAGCGTGATTGCGTATCTGCGAGTGTTAAAAACGGGGCTTGCGTGCAAAATGCGTGCAGTTCAGAAAGGGCTGTTTTGTAAAGTGTTGAAAAATAAACGGTTACGGATTGAGGGTTCACGCCTGGAAAGCGTGTATTCCCCTAAAGGGAATCGGGGGTTCGAATCCCCCTCTTTCCGCTTATAATCAGTTTATTTCTCCTTTATTTATTACGTTTTTGGTCTGCCAGCTTTGTTGCGCTTGTCTCCCTTTTGTTTCTCTTTGTTGCAAAATGCGTGCAAAATGCGTGCAGTTAAATCTCGGAAAAATGATTAGAGTGCATTATTATCTGGATGTTCGTGGTGTTCCCGACGGTGGTCTTGCTTCCTTGAAGTTCGATTTCTGCCGTCAGCGTTCCCATTCCCAGCTCCCTGTTGGTATTCGTCTGCTTCCTTCTCAGTGGGATGCCAAGGCGCAAAAGGTGCGTGGTACCATGAACGATGAATCCACAAATCTCTTTCTGCTTCAGCAGATGGCTCGTGTCTCTGAAATCATTCTGAATCTGACCTCTGCTGGTGATCTCGTTGGCTTGTCGGCTGTTGAGGTGAAGAATCGGGTGGCTGCTGAACTTCGCCCTGATGCTGGTGTCGATAATCGGTTCTTGGCTCGTTTCCGCTCCTATGCCTCGCTGTGCAGGTCTCCTCGAACTCGTGATATCTACCTGGTGACTGTTAAGAAGGTGCTTGCGTTTGACTCTCATGCCGAGTCTCTCTCCTTCGAGCGCATCACGAAAGATTGGCTGTCCAGGTTCGAGGCGTGGCTTGGTACCGAGCAGGGTGGGTGTCCTTCTGTGAATGCTCGCTCCATTCATCTGCGAAACGTTCGGGCTGTCTTCAATGATGCCATCGATAATGGTATCACCTCCTGGTATCCGTTCCGCTCCTTCAAGGTGAAATCGGAGGCGACCAAGAAACGAGCTGTGTCTGTGGAGGCTCTTCGCTCTCTGTTCTCGTTCCCTGGTTTGACCTGGCAGCAGCAGTATGTCGATGCCTTCAAGCTCTCGTTCTGTCTTGTTGGCATTAACCTGGTTGACCTGCTGGCTCTGAAAGATGGGCAGATTGTCGATGGTCGCCTGTCCTATCGTCGCTCCAAAACTGGGCGGCTCTATGATATCAAGGTGGAGCCAGAGGCTGCTGCTCTCATCGAGAAGTATCACGGCTCATGTGGTCGGCTCGTCTCCTGGGGGGAAAACCGAAAACGCTATACCTCCTTTACCATGCAAATGTGCCGTGGCTTGAAGGCTGTTGGTTCTGTCGTGAAGGAATGGCGCACCGATGATCTTGGCGTGTATCGTGAAGTGGAGGTGTTCCGCCCTGCCTTCCCGATGCTGTCTTCCTATGTGGCTCGACATTCCTGGGCGACGATTGCTGCTTCCCTGGATATCCCCAAGGACGTTATCGCTCATGCGCTTGGTCATGGCGGTTCTTCCGTTACCGATATCTATATCGATTTCGACCAGCGGAAGGTGGACGAGGCGAATCGTCGTGTTCTCGATTGGGTGTTCTACGGTACGAAATAAGGGAGGATCCTGTGTAGGATTCTCCCTTTCTTCTGTCTGTTAAGGCTCGATTAGTTTAATCTCTGGCTTGCCTGCCGTTGTAATAATCAGCTTGTGGCGTGTCATGTCTTGTCGTATCAGCTCGTTTATGTAGCGGTTCTTGTTTGGCTTGGTGTTCAGCCAATCCTCCAGCTCGCTGTCAATGGCGACCCCTATTCGTTTCTGGGTGCGTCCTTCGCCTCGCTTGCTTGACTTGTATTTTCTTGGTTCTGCCATGTTCTGTTCTCCTTTTTAAAAATTAAACTCCCCATTCTTTCCAAGTGCCAGCCTCCTTGCGTTCGTCTCGTTCCTGGGTGTAGATGTCGATGCATTTGTGCACCTCCTTGATAGTCTCCTTCAAATCGAACTCCTTTCCAAGCTATTCTAGCTGGTTGAGGAGCTCGTTTAATGCCGTTCTTCTTTTCTTGTTCATATTCTTGTTGTGTTTTGGCTTGGTGGTTAGCCCAGCCGTTCCCTTCTTTATCCGATTGCGTATTCGTAATTCTTGTATCTTCCGTCGTTGCGTCTTGCTCTGGCAAGATCCAAAGCGTGGCGGTAGTTAAAAACTGCCTGCTTCGTGTTTTCTTTTCCTGTTCTGGTGTTGATGAACGTGAAGTCTACCTTCTGGTCTTTCTTCTCTCCGTAGGTGTAGTCATATTCATTTTTCAGAATTTCTTCGCTTACGTATGTCTTTGCTTCAATCTGTACCATTTCCTTTTCTTTTGGTAGGGGAGTGGTTGACTCCCCTGTTTCCTTCTTACTTCAAGTTGGCGAGGATGAACTTCTTGTCTTCGTCGGTCAGCTCGATGTTCTTCTCCAGCTTATATGTGATGTAAGCCTTTTCTCCGAGGATTCCCTTTGCCTTGTTTAGCATTTCGCTGTCGCTGTATTGGGTTCCTTTCTCGATAAGGTATTCTGCGAGTCTCATGTTAGCGTGGGTTTGCTCTGCTAGCTTCTCATCCATCTCGATGCTTTCCTCGGTAAGTGCTTTGTTGCCTTTTTGACAGGTGTTAGCTCTCTTCTTCTCCCAATCGTAGGCAGCTTGAATGCCTCCGTTCTTCTTCCACTCCTTCACCCATTCGTCTTTGTCCAGCTTGCTTGCGTTGTAGTCTGGTTCAATTAATGAATGGTAGCACTCCAGGCTAATCTTGAAGTTTGCTCTTTCCTCAAATTCTTGTTTCATCATGATTCTTGTCTCCTATCTTTAAGTGTTTTTAAAATTCCCCATTGTTCAAAATCTCGTATTCAAGTCCTGTTAAGGTCTCGGTGATGGACTCCTTCAACTCGTAGAGGTTGTCGCCATCTTCGTAATCCTCGGTGTCGTAACTCTCGCAGCTCTCCCATTGGTTCGTGGCTGTCTGTTGGAGTTGGCTTGTGAGCCAGCGGTTGTCGTAGATTCTGTCGTTTGCCTCTCTTGCGTCGCAGAGGCTGATGGTGATTGTAATTGCTGTTTCCATGTCGCTGTCCTCCTTAAATATTAATCATTGCTATTTCCTCGCATTCGATAAAACTCGTACCTCCTTCTCCTTCTATGATGAGGATGCTGCTTGAATAGATGCTGTCTGGTTGCTTCATCAATCTGCAGTCATCGTCTGTTGGGTTGAACTCTATCTCCTTTCCGCTCTTGAGAGTGATGGTTGCTTTTTGAGCCTTGTCTTTTTTTATCTGGCTTATGATGTTGTCTGCTAATTCTTTTTTCATTGTTTGTTCCTCCCTAAAATTTAATGTCTGTGTAGTTGAATCTGCCGAGGTAGAATTCCATTGTCTCAATTGAAAGGAAAGCCTTTACTCGGGTTGCTCTCTTCTTAAGTGTAACCTTGAATGGCTTGTCTGCTGCCTCACCCTCGTATGTGATGGTTATGGTTGTGCCGTCCTCGGTTGTAAGAACTACAGGGTATCCTTCCATGATGTTGTCGATAATCCCTGTCATGTGCTTGTATATAAAAGCGTCGCCTGTCTTTGTCATAAAATGCGGCTTTACCGTGCTGCCGTAGGGCTTAAGTTGTGGGAGGCTTGCGCCTCCCTGGTTGTCTTTAATATTTCTCTATCCAGTATTCTGTTGTCATCTTGCCAGCCATGGTGAACTCCTCAGTTTTGAAGTATCCCATTCTGCTGTCGGTGATGTTCTCGTTTCCCTTTTCGAGTCTGTTGAAGAATCGCTCGGTCTCTGCTTTTCTTGTAGAGTTGAAAACTTCTCTAACTTCTTCTTTCTCGGTGTCTCTCCAAGTTGTCTGTTCCTTAATGTAATATGTAGCTCTTGCCATAATTTTTGTATTTTATGACCCTTGGTTAGGGGGTCGTTTCCTTTTCTTTTTCTGATGCAAAGATAATCAATTTTTCGCAAAGTTGTATAACTTTATAGTTATTATAAGTTACAGAAAGCCAGCTACTTAGCTAAAGAAAGTTATCAAAAAAAGAGACCCCTCCACCTTGTCGGTGAAGAGGTCTCTTTCTAGTTTTTCGGCTTCTTTCGCTTGCGCCAGATCCAAATGATGGCGATGGTTGCTCCTATACCTATTATTATACCAGATCCCAGCCAAATGTCCCAGCTCGCCTGCGTTGTCTTGGTGGTTTGCTGGGTGTCCTTCTGGGTGTTCTTTGAATCCGACGAGGAGTTCCTCGTGTTCTTGGATGTGGTGTTCTTCGAGCTGCTCTTGGTGGTGTCCGTGACCGCAGTCTGTCCTTTGACATTTGCCCCTGGCTTGACCTCCAGCGTATGCGTCAGCTTTCCGTTCGACCATGTGGCTGTCGATTTGAACAGGTCTGTCTCCAGCACCGACGTGGTGTCGTTGGTGGTTCGCTCCATCATCGCTGGCGGTATCGCAATCTCAACGGGTACCAGCTTCTGGGTGATCCTTGTGGTGTCGTGGGTTTCCGTGATGGCGGTGTCCTTCACTTGCTCCACCTTCGTTGTCTCTTGCTCTGTTGCCGTATCTGTCATTGCCTTTTTCTTCGTTGCGCATCCTGCCAAAAGGCATGCAATGCAGATGATGATCAGGGCGAGGATGCTTGTCTTTCGTTCTTTCGTCATGGTGTTAATCCTCATATTTTAAATCGTTGATTCGGTTGAGCCAGCCTTTCTTGAAGACTATCTGGCTCGGGTCTGCCTTTATCAGCTTGTTTATGTACGCCTTTCGTGCGTTCTTCAACGCCTCGAAGAGCTGGCGTTGGTTCGGGTAGTTGTTGACCGCTGCCAGGGTCTTCGCTCCGACGATGCCGTCTGCCTTCACTCCCAGGAGCTGCTGCGGTTTGATGATTCCCCATTTTCCGCTGTTCCAGACCCAATCGACAAGGCTCTCTGCCACCTTCTGGTCTTTGATTTTGTCTGCCTTCCAGGTGTCCCAGAAGTTGCGCTTGAGCACCATCTTGAAGTCCTCCTCGTCGATGAGCTTCACGTCCTTCTCGTCTATCTTGCCGTCTCCGTTTTTGTCGTAGCCTACGGTACGCCAGGTGGCGATGGTGATTCCGTACTTGGTTGCTCCACCTCTGTCGTGCTTGTTGTTTGTGTACTTGGCACCTCCTTCCCATTTAAGGACGAAAGGTGCGAATTTCTCTACTTCTGCCATTGCTTATTCCTCCGTTTTGGATTGTTTGTTACCTGGGGAGGTTGGCTCGTTCCTCTCCCCGAATGCTTTTGTTATGCCTGCTGTTGCGAAAAGTGAGCCAATCGCACCGATTACTGCAGCAATGCCCATGAGGTCGGTGTGGATGGTGTTCGTGGTGAGCACCTCGTAAAGCAGGACGAATCCTATTGTCAACAGCAGGAGGCATCCGATGATGGTCACGCTTACCAAAAAGAATGCCTTGCTGGATGCTCCGCTGTTGGTTTGGATGAGTTTCATTAAATATGTTGTAAGTCTCATACGTCTTCTTCGTCTGTTCTGTCTTTGTAGTTCTCCTCTTCCTGTTCCCTCTTGCGTGGTGGGCTTCTCCGCTCGCATCCGTTGCGGATGCATCTGTTCCAGCTTGCCTCCTGGAGTTGCAGACGGAGCTCCATGTTTTCGTCCTTCAGCTTATCCTCGCTTGCTCGGTGCTGGTTTAGGGCATCGTAGAGGTTGTCTATCTTCTCGTTCTTGGCTTTCAGCTCGCTGTCCTTTCGCTCGCAGAGGTCTTTCCATCCGCTTGCGTATTGAGCCGTTGCCTTGGCTTCCTCCTGCGATGCCTTCGCAGCCTCGGTTCGCTTCTTGCTGTCGTAGAACATAAAGAATCCGAGAATTGTCACCAATCCTGTGGCGATGGCTTGCAAAATGTCTGGGTTCATGTCGTTTTCTCCTTATGCGCAAATGATGGCACCGAGGAGGCTTCCTGCTAAGTCCGCAGCCAAATCCTTTGCGTCGACCTGCTCGCCTCTGATAATGAAATCGATTAGCACCTCTTTCAAAAGCCCGATTGCAAATGCGCCCCCTGCAGCCGTGAATGCCGTGTCCCATTGGTTCATCCCAAATTCCTTGCAAATCCAGGCGATGATGTAGGCAATCATAAAGCTGCACTCAAAGTGAAGGTGTTTGTCCTTCTCTATGCCCATGAGCAAATTCTGCACCTGTTCAAAAACTCTTTTCATTTTGTATCTCCTTAATTGTTGAACCTGTTGTTCCGTTGTTGGGAGTAATTTCCCCTTCGACGGCAATTTGATAAATCTTTGATTTCTTCTGCCGTGAGCCTTGTGCAGGTGTTGTCTGCGTCAGCGAGGTAGTAGCCTCCATCATCTCCTTGCGTGAAGATGCAGTCTTCTATCGGGAAGCATTGCGTTCCGCTTTGTTCCTGTGTCCTGCAATCATTGAAGAAGTTAATTAGGTTTTGGCTTCCGTGCCAAGTGACCATCGGTCTTCCGCTGATTTCGATTTGTGTCATGCACATCTGGCTTCCGTGCATGCAAGATGGGCGCACCTCGTAGTTCGTGATGTTCACCACAATCTTGCGGTCGATGAGTTCAGAAACAGGTATGTAGCTACCTTTGAACCCACCTTTCCACTTAATTCCTAAACTGCTAACCTTCGGCATCGTCTCCCAGGATTTCGTTAATCTGTCCATCGGTGTAGCCTGCGTCTTTAAGACACTGCTTCCATTCCTCGATGGTTGGCTCATGCTCGCAGGATGCTGCCACGAATGATGCTGTAAGCTCTGTTACCTCTACGGTTCTTGTGCTTCCGTCTGCTGCCTCGGCATCGCTTTCGGTCTGCTGGCGTGTCACCTCGTGCTCGTTCCAATATCTGCGATACTCGTCTGTGCCTGGGTTAGGCAATGGGAGCTTTTCTGTTCTCACTCCGTTTGTGTGCGGAGTATCTGTTGATTCTACTAAAAACTTCATAATAATCCTTTCTTAATTTTTTGTTTAACATATACGCATCACCAAACTTCAATATTCCGTTGTAGCTGGCGATTACGCTCATTTGCTTGTGAATGCGAAGAGGATGCTTGGTCATGGCTCTGAGCCTTTTCTTGTATCTCACCACGGTAGATTTCCTCACTCGGTTGCTCTCTCGGTTCACAGCCCATCCGCAGAAGTCGATGCGTCGGCTGCCTATCGGGAACAGGGCTATCTTGCCGTATTGCAATCCGAGTTCAGCGGCTTTCTGTTTCAATCCTTCGATAACTCTAGGGGCATCCTGCTTGTTGCACAGAATCACGGTATCGTCCACGTTTCTTGCCAGGCAGGGCATCTTCAGATCGCCCAGGATGTACCTGTCCATGTCCGTGAGGTAGAGGTTGCCGTTGTCTTGGCTGGTGACCGCTCCGATGGATATTCCTTCCTCTGATTCGGGCAGGTATGCGTCGATGCACGCCTCCATCAGCTGGATGGCTCGCTCTCCCTTGTACTTGCGCCTTATCTTTTCCTTCAGCAATTGCTTCTTGATGGAAGGGTAGAAATGGTGGAAGTCCGTCTTTATGCAATAATCAAGCTCTGGGTGTCGGTGGAGGTCTCTTCTAACTTGCTTGTTTGCCTTGAGTGTCCCTCTGCCTTTTATCGCACCGAATGTTCGGTTCACGAATAGCCGCTTGATTTTGAATTCCGTTACCAATGCTTGATAAACGATTCGTGTCTCTACATCGACCACGTGAATCTCCCTCCACTTGCCTTCCGTAAAAAAGCATAAATGTGCGCCCCTTGTCTGGCTTCCACGTCCCTGCAATCAGCTTGGCTTGTAACTTCCGCAGGTTCTCATCCCGATTCGGTGCGTATTCTATCACGTCCTTCCTTTCTCCCTTTCCGTCGCCTGTGCTAATCTTGATCCATGCGTTGAACAAGGAATTGAAGCTCACTAAGTCTTCGTACCGTATGATTGTTCTTTTCATCTTTCCTCTTCTTGTTTCGTTAACTCCTCTTTTCCTATGTTTCCTTTGAAGGTGCTTTTGGTCGCTTCCTTCTCTGACGGGTGATTTTCGTGCTGTGCGTACAAATGCTTCCATCCGCTACTAACCAACCGTTTGTGTAGCTTGTTTCACTCGCCCCTCTTGTGCTTTTGGTTGAGGTGGCGGCTGGCGGTTTGCCAGCAATTAGTGTGGTATCTGCTGTCTGCGGCGGTTCCTTAACCGCCAAGAAAGAAGTTACGGCATTCTCGATGCCGACTTGGTGCATTCCGATTTCTCTTGATGCAATTTCTTTTCCGTCTTGCTACAATCTGCTTAGGGAGTTAGGGCAGACCCGTTGTTCGTGTTCGAATTCGACACATCGTTGTTCGAGTTCAAAGCCGAAACACCGACATTGGAGCCGTTGTTCGCACTACCAACAACAACAGGGATTTCAGCAGTACCTTTTTCTTTATCCACCACGCTCTCCGAAAGCTCTACAGTCCCATCTGGGCGTGGGGGTAGCCGTCTTGCCGACGGCTCGATTTCGATTTCACGCAGCCTGCGGCTGCTCGGTTTCGGCTTCCCGATTAAACGACCACCGTACCATCGGGTGTCGTGTCGGTCGGATCATCGGAAGCGAGGGCAGACCCGTCGGTCGTGTACGAATACGACACACCGCCGGACGAGGTCAAAGCCGAAACACCGACATAGGAGCCGTTAGTCGCACTACCAACAACAACAGGGATAAAATTGGATGTTACGTCTGTATTGTTGAGCCAATAATAATCAAACAAGCCCTTGCTGTCGCTGCCTCCCACCTGGGTTGGGAACATGGTGTCCTCGAAGTTCTCCATGATGTAGCCTTCCTCTTTGCAGGCATCACAGATGAACTTGTGGTTATCGTCGGTGGCATCCCAGCTTGCGCAGGTGTTGATGTCCTTCGCTACATACCACTTGTGGTTCTTCTTCAGCGCACCGCTACATCTTATCCAGAATGGACCTGCAAGGAATCCCTCTGCCCAGAGGAACTTGTAAGGCTTATACTTGATGGTTGAACCATCCCCGTATGTGAATGTCTGTTCTGCAAGCTGTCCCTCCATACCCTTGATGGTCTTTGTTACGCCATTGATGTATGGCTGCGCTACGCTGGTCTTTCCGCTCTGGGTATTAGCGGTAGCGTTCCACTTATTCAAATCAAAGCCTGTAATGCCGTAGAATGCCTGGCTGTTGTAGCTCCGCTTCCACATGAAGAACATCTTGCGGTATTCGTTGAAGTCCTGGATGGCGATGGCTCGGAAGTTGTCGCCCATGTTCTTGGCATACTCGTGGAACTTCTGGATGTTCAAGTTCTGCGTGCTCCACTTTCCTGCGTTCGAGGTGAGAATCTTCTTGCCTCCCTGTTCCTCCACTTCGCCTGCGTACATAGGGAAGAATCTACGACGGATATACTTGTAGCCCTTTACAGGAAGAACGCTGTACTTCTCAATCTTGGTGTTGGTTACGGCATCGTACTCGTACTTGCGGTAGTAACCGCCAATGCGTACCATGCACGGCATTGAATAGTCATCGAGCGTTGCTGCGAGTCCGTCGATGGTCTTCGTTGTATCATTGCCATTAAGGTACGCCACGATCTGGCTGTTGCGGTTGATGAGGCAAGGGAAGAACAGGGAGAAGATGCGGTTCATCATCTCCAGGTTGTCGGTTGCCACCACCGTACCGCTTGTCTGTGCGCTGAATCGCTTGATTGTGATTCGGTTCAGCGGAACGTCTGGATAGACTCCTGCGCTGTTTGGTGCTGCCGCAGCAATGTCTGCGATGCTACACTGCTTGATGGCTCCGTTCTGAGCCACGAGGAAGGTTTCCGTTCCTTCGAGGAGAGAAACCTTTGGGTAATCTGTGAATTTCGTCATTTCTTTATTTTTTTAGTTTAACATGTAATTTCTGTTTCGTTCTCGTCGGTGATGGCGTTTCCGCTCTCATCTGTGAGTGCTTCCGCTTCCTTGGCGTGGATGGTGACGATTCTTGCTGCACCCGATGACAGGGTAGGGATAACCTTCACGATAATATCTCCTGCCGTGGAAGTCTTCACGTTGCCTGCCGCATCCACCAGCGCATCTCCGCTGTATATCTGGTAGATCATCGAGCGGTTGGCTGTAGAAGGCTGCACATCCGTAGGGGCTACGTTGATGGTGGCTCCTGCAAGCACCGTCACCTCCTCAACGGTGGCTATACGGGCAGGAATGCCAGACATTGGTGCTATGCTGCCCTGCTGCTGGAGTGAAGCCAGCAGGCGGTCAATTTCCGCACTCTTGGCTTGCAATCCGTCATAGATAGCCTGGTAGTCTGCCGTGCGCTGCGTGTCGTTAGCCTTGCGCTGCGTCTCAGCCTCCTCTCGCTGTGATTCGTGGGTGCTTCGGTCGGTTTCGGTCTGCGTGCGCTTGGTTTCCGCATCAGCTCTGTTGGATTCCGCAGCCTTGCGGCTTTCCTCTGCCTTGGCTCTCGCTGCTTCTGCATTCTGTCGGTCGGTCTCGTTAGCCTGTGCGGTCATGTACTGCTTGAGGTCGATCCATGCCTTCCAATTCACAGAATCATTATCTGGGTTAGAGGTGTTGCCTGCTTTCTTGGAGCAGTAGATGCCCTTGGCGGTATGCACCAGGTCGTTGACGTTGTAGCCTGTGACCGTTTCTCCTGTGCTCGCCTTGGTGTAGTTGTATCCGCTCACCCAATCGCCCTTGTCGGTAAAACCGACGATACCTAATTTTACTTTTTCCATATTGTTCTTTTTTAGAGTTTCAATATCAGTTCGTTATCCTCCAGGGCTATGCGCTCCTCGATGTTGGATCCTGCGTCCGTTACGTACAGCTCGTTGTCGAAAATCTCGAAAGTCGGGTACATCATTCCTCCTCTTGCGATGATTCCTGTGTCCTCGTATTCCTTGGTTTCGGTGTTCCATTTCCACCAATTGCCATTTTCTCCTTGCATCTGGGGATGCTCATTCAGTTCCTTGGCAAGGTCTGTCTGTGTCTTGGAGTTTGCGATGGCGGTCTTGGTGTCTTCCTTCCTTTTTATCTCAGCGTTGACTCGGCTTGTCTCTGCAGATGCCCTTCCGTTTTCAGCTGTTACCCTCTTTTTCTCAGCTTCAACTCTCGCAGCCTCTTGGCTTTGGCGAGTGGATTCCTGTTTTTTTCGGGTTTCCTCGTTTGAGTTTCGGGTGGTCTCGTTGGATTGCCGAGTGTTCTCTTGGGTCACTCTCGTAGCCTCTTGGTTCTTTCGAGTTGTCTCGTTGCTGTTTCGGGTAGATTCTGCTGTTTGCCTTGCCGTCTCTTGCGTTTGGCGAGTTTGCTCTGCTGTCTGTCGAGCAGTCTCGTTCTGCTCGATTGCAGCCTTGCTTGCCAAGGTGTCATCTGTTGCCTTTTTTGCCGCAGCTGTCTGAGTTATCGAACTGTTAACTGCATCCTCCACTTTCTTGCGTTCTGCTGATAGGTCTGTTGTTGCCTTCGTCACGCTGGCAGCTGCGTCGTTGGCTTTCGCTGCTGCTGTGGTGGCTTCTTTCGTAGCTTTCTTGCATGCTGCAATTTCCGCATCAACGTCCTTCGTCAACAGGGAGAGTGGGGCGATGACCTGCTTCTGCACTCCGTCCAAGTCGTAAAGGGCTGGCATTGTCTTGATGCCGTCGAGCGACGTCGCCAATTCGCAAGAGAAGATGTTCTTGCTGTGTCGCATCAAGTACTCGTTGAATTTCGGCAGGAGGGCAGCGCATAAGGCTTCGAACTCCTCGTTTGTTGTTGTCTTCTGCTCTAACATAAAACCTCCTTGTTTGTTGGTGTTAGACTTCCTTTTCCAAAACCTGCACAATCTGACCGTACGCACCTGCTACAAGCGCATCGTTGATTGTCTCCTTGATGAGAGCCATATCCTCTGCCTCCAACTCAACCTCTTCTGGATGCTCCTGTAGCTGGACGCATATTCTATACGCTCTCATCTTGTCTGCAGGTTCGAGAGGTTTCTTGCTACCAGCTGCGTAAAGGTAGAGCCCGATGGTGTCGCTCATCATCTGTGGTTCACCCTTCTCGTTCTTTAACTCTTTGCCATCGTAGCCTTTCATGGCTACCTTAAAATTTCTTTTCATAATTTCTATTTTTTAAGAATTAAACATTTTACCAATCTCTTGGACACTTATACTGAATCCAGCCACCATCGAATTTTTTTTCCTTGTTGTTCTCCGTTACGGTAAAACTTATGTCTCTGTGATATACAAGCATCATTGCATCTCCTAAACTCCCTATCTCCAGGTCTGTCGTTCCAGAGCCCCTGTCATAGTAGATAAATGATGTGCCTACTTTGTCTTTTGCTGTGACGGCATCTATAGTAACCGAAACATTGCTACAGAGATGTACTGCTCCGGAGTTTGTCATCCTTTTAATAAAAATCACATAACCATCGTCCCATTTCTCCATCTTCGGCAGTTTGTAATATCCTGCGCCTGAAAGCAATACTGAATGCACATTCTTGTCGATGATCTTTGCTGTCGCATAAGTGGAGCCACCCGAACTCATATAGGTAGTCTTGATTCGCAGTCCTGCAACATATCCTCCTAGCGTCATGTCTAGTGCCACATTGGTAACCGCTCCCTTTGCTCCGCAAACTACGGAATAGTTCACATCACCGAAGTATTTTGAACTCTCTTCGTTCGTGAATCTTGCAACAGCTCTCGTACCTGTTGATGCAGGAAGAACATTTCCGCCGATGCCCGCAAACACTTTATGACTATCATTACGCAGGATGATGTAGGCATCGTTGTCGAATCCCTGATTTGTCAAGCCTTCGCCTTCAATCTTCATACCTGCTATCTGTCCAGCACTCGCTTGCATGGAACCGTCGGTATTGATTTTGAAGTAGTTGTTTGCAGTAACAACACCTTCGAGAGAAATCTGATCTGCTCTGATGCTTGCTTCGGAAATACCGTTCGATATCATCGTCTCAATGGTAGCTGAACTGATAATCTTGCCGTCCACGTTGCTAATTTTCGTCTCCAATGCTGTCTTGTCTGCTGTGACGAGTAACCCAGACTTGCTGATGTTCTTGACGTTTCCGCTCGCATCGAGGGTAATCTTCTTGTTGAAGAGATTTGTGAAATACGTCGATACGGATAAGCCACCGCATTCACGTAGCGTTCCATCGGAATAGAATGCTCCTGCAGCAACACTCCAGGAGTCTGCCTTTTGTTTGACTAAGCTGACTGTCGTTCCGTAGTCGCTACGAATGTCAGAATCTATACCGTCAATGTATTTTCTGACTTGCTCGTCATTGCTGTCCATCTCACTACTGAGAGAATTTTTAGCAGCTGTCAGTTCTTCCTTAGTAGCAGCCTTGCCGACTTCTGCCATGATTTCTTCCTTGTTCAGGCTGATTTGAGATTCGAGCGATTTTTTCAGTTTCTTATCCTCATCTGTAACGAACAGCTTGACTTCATCAATCTTCGTCGAAAGACCGGACATCTTGTTCTCCGTCTCAGACTGCCAGGTATTGATAGCATCTATTCGACCAGCCTGTACCGCTATCTCAGAGTGAAGACTTTCCTTCAGCTTCTTATTCTCTTCATCTACATACAAGCGAATAGACTTCTTCTCTGCATCCAGTTCTATGCCCAGCTGCGTTGTCCTGCCATTAACCTTATCGATGTTCTCTCCTAACAGCTTGATATTGCTTGCCGTCTGCAATATCTGGGTGCTGACCGTCTTCTGTAGGTTGTCTAACGGCTTGTCTGTTACGTAAAGGAATGATACAAGAATATCGCCTGTATATCGGATGACGAAATCTCCCTTTCCGTTCCACTTGCCTTCCATCTTTATAAACTGCCATTCTCCAGAATAGGAAATATTGACACTCTGCGCAGCCAGATCGTTCTTCTTTCCCTCCACAGCTGTTGAGGGCGAGAATCCAATGGTCATCGTTCCTGCTGTCTTAGCATAGACCCTTGCGCTGATATAAATGGTATCCTGCACATCGGTATATCCGTCGCCTGTTGTTCCCAATCCATCCTCGTTCTTTGTATCGGATGGCTTGTTGTATTCCTTATGGGTTCCTGGCTGTCGGATGATGGCATTGGCTTGCTTCAATCCGCAGTTGATGATTCGCATCATATTTCTTCCCTCGGTTGCCTCGATGAGGACACGCCTGTTTCCGCTTGTAGTAACTTGACCGTTAACCATGACGGGCATTCCTTCGCAAATCCAGATTGCCGATTCGTCTGTCTCGTCAATCTCCCAACCGTCTATTATTAGGCTGCCCGAATCTGCACCTGTTGCTGCCAGGAACGTACCGTTATGGATGTAGTTTTCATCGTTTGTCAGCTCGTATGTTGTCTGGGCAAAACGTGTTGCAAACTGATTTTGCAGCATCTGAAATTTTGTATCGATGCTCTCGCCTGTGCGTCGCAGTACGAGATCGCCTGTTGCATAGAGGTTCTGCAGCAATTCTCCAAATCCTGTAAGATCACCGAATGTTCGGTGATGTATTCCCTCCAGGTTGCCGAGCCTTCCCTTCAGACAGTCCTCTGGGTCGGTTTTCATACCGTATAATATATCAAGATATGGTGCTGCCGTACCAACAGTGATAATCTGCATGATACCCTTGCGCTGTGAGTCGCTGAGGTTATCCACTCTCACGAAGGTATCCTTCTTCTTGATGAGAGACTCGGCTGTGGCGCCCTCCATCGAAGAGGTGAAGTTGGTAAACGTCACCCAGTCCAATCGCTTGTCGCCATCCTCCAGACTGCCGCATCCGGCATCCGTAATCAGCAGCTCATAGTTCTTTGTTACATAGTAGTCGTTACTGCTATTGGGCATACCATTGAACTGCTGCACCATAATGATGTCATTACGGCGGAAAGGGTTGTAGAGCTTGCCGTCCTGTGTGTTGAGATACACCCTGCCACTCTCTGCATCATAGTGGTCAACCTCCATCATTCCGGTGAAGATACGGTTGTCGTTCTCGCCGAGAAGCTGGGAGATAATCATCTCGAAGACTCTGAGCGATCCTCGAACGATGACATTATCAAACTCTCCCGTCCACTTGTTTTCCTGTACTCCTGCGGCATTGGTAACTGGCGTATTGTAGATACCCCAGCCCAAACCTCCAAGAAATCCGGAAATAAACTGCTTGCTTGATAATTCTCCTCCGAATCGGGAATTTCCGTTCACGAAGAGCTTACCTACCGTAGCCACGGTGTAAGCGATAACCTCATCGATGCAAAGCTTGTAGGTGTTGGTAAGAGGATCCTTCTGTAATATGGTAAACCCCTTTCCGTTCTCCTCGCTTGCCCCATCAGAAGAGATGGAGTGAGCGAGGATATTTCCTTCCTTGTTAAACTTGAAATCTCCATCAGCATCAAAATAGAAATTATTGCCTACGCTGATGGTCTTCGCTGCCTTTATTGCGTTGGCGAAAACTTCACGGAGGCTTGCCTTTCCGTTGCCCTCTATGGAATATTCACCCCCTTTGCCGAGCTTGATTCCTTGCAGGAAGGTTATAATTCCCTCTGCGGTATCATCTACGAGCTTGGAGAGAAATCTTTTTCCGACGATGGTGTCTATGAGGCTTCTGATTTTAGAAAGTTGCAGTTCTTGCTGGTTTTGTATCTGCTCATTCTTGTAAACGATTTCACTTATCGTCTCTGCGATGGTGTCGCTTCTGCTCGCTGTCTTGCTCTCTCCGATAGTCAGCTCTCCCTGGGTGAGGTCTTCAAGGTTCAGCTCCCATCCGATGATGCGGCTCTCCATTGCGTGGTCTTCTGATCTGAAGTATTCTGGTGCGATGAGCTTCACCTTGCTTCCGTATGTCAGCTTGATTCTCTTCTGTCCGAAAAGGACGGGATTCTTCGTTCCTGTGTAGGTGCCGTTGTCCACCTTCATCTTCTGCATGTCCTTCTCAGCTTCTGCCTTCAGCTCATTTTCCGCAGCCTCCACCAATTCGTCATCGATGAATGTAATGTCCATGTTGTACATGTAGAGCGTGTCCCCGACCGCTGGCTTCATCGTCTCGTTTGGCAGTTCGAGGGTATAGGTGTCGTTCCTCGTAATCTCGAAGAGCTGGTTGTCGTCGGTGTCTGCGTCTGGGTTGAAGTGAACCTCGAAGTCCATGCCGTTCAGCTTACCGCTCTCGAAATGGATGCTCAGCGGCTTGTTATCTTCCTGCGTCTCGTAGATGCTGTCGAAAACGAAAGGTGAGCCGTCCTGGAGCTTTGCCTTAAATCGGTATGCTGTCCAATAGGTCACGTTGCCTGTGTCCGTGTCGGTGGTCTTGGCTGCTATCTCAGTGACCTCCGTAATGGTAAGCAGTGCCCTTGGGTAGATGTCCTCGTATGTCTTAACGATTTCCGTGATGTCGTCTGGATCCAGGTTCTTGTCGCTGTCAATATATGGCGTGCCGATTGGCAGCTGGAGGATGGTGTCGCTGACGCCTTGTATCGCTACCTCGCTCTGTCCGTCTATCGGCTCCGTGTAGAGCTTGCTGACGTATGCCATAGCAAGATGGGAGAGGGTGACCTGCTGGCTGCTTCCTGCCAGCTGCTTGGTCTTGTCTGCCAATGCGTAGCAGTCCCTGCCGTCGTTCACGCTATCTGTTCCGTCGGAGGCTATGCCGATGAACTCGATACCTGTCTCCGTCTTGTCTGCCAGCGTCACCCTGGTGTTTGGGGTGATTGCTTTCTTCTGAAGCTGCAAGTCATTGAAACTGAAAATAGGGTAGCTGTCTCGCTCCACCTTCACCATCGTAGTCTTGCTGTCCTCTGTCTGTCCACCTGTTTCGTCTCCGATGATGAACTGAACGCCTGTTCCGTTCTGAAATCCGATTGCATCTACCATGCTGCCCACCTCAATCTCGAAGACTGGGTTATTCCAGGACACCGTCTGTCCTGCTGCTGGGTTGGTGTATGAACCGCTTACGACCTTGAATGTGAACGTCTGCCCTTCGTACTTGCTGTTGCTGGTTATCTTGATGCGTCTCTTTTCGCTGTAGAATTTCTTCGGTTTGTTGGTTGTGAATCTTACCTTTGTGCCGTATAGTCTATGGAATCCGTCTATCGTGAATGGGTTCTTCAGCTTACGCCTGTAGTTCTGGTTGAGGTTGCGGCTTGAGCCGAATGCGTAGAGGCGAGTACCATGCTCCTCGCTGTCCTCGCTTCTGCTCAGTCCGTTCAGCTCCTTGCCCTGCTCCAGCGTTATTGTCTGCTCTCCCTGCTCGCATCTGCCGAAATGGATTGTATTCTCGGTTATCCACCATTCTGTGTCGAACGCTTCGGCTATCTTGTCGAGTGCCGATAGCAGGGTGGTGCTCTCGTATGCTATCAGCTTCGCCTCGTTCCTCTTCTCTACGTCATCGTGGATATAAACGATGTATTCCTTCCCTGCGTAGGTGTAGCCGATGTTGGCTAGGTTGTCCGTCAGAATACCTGCATGCGCCTGCAGGGTGTCCGTGAGGCTCCATTTGGCTTCTTTTCCGTTCACGATCCCTCTTCTAAAGAAGATGATGCGGTTCTTGAATTTATACCATGGACGGTCTAGGCGCAGCTCGTAATCGTAGCCGATGTTCTTGCTAGCCTTGGTTGGTGTCGGCAAGTTCACGACCTCGAATCGTCCGAGACTTTCGATGTTGGTATAGAATCCCTTCTTCAATGCCAGGACGGAATCGCTGGAGAAGTTCACGGTGATGAACTCCTCCTCCTGCTTCTTCCATGTATACGTGCTCCCGCTTCCTACATGGATGGTATATGCCTTGGCTTGCGCCCTGTTATAAAGTTGTATCTTCATAATTGTCCGAATCCTTGGTTCCTCTGTTTGCTGGGTTCGGTTCGTTCAGCGTGAGGCTGAATGTCGCCATACCCTTGAAATATGATTTGAATTGTTTACAGCTCTTGTAATCGCACCTGTACACCACGTCCTTCTCGTACTTGGTTCTGATGTTGATGCGTCGCTTCTTCAATTCCTTCTTGAATGCGATGAGCTTATTGAACATGTCGTCCCTGCTGGTTGCGTAAAGCTGGACGAATAGTGTGATATCACGTTCGTCCACCTTTGGCTTCGCCTCCTTGCGTATCTGCTTTCCGTCCTCTGTGGAGGATTTGTTGCTGACCGCATCCTTCAGCGGCTCTGGCTCTACCAGGGAGCAAAGGGAGGAGTCGCTTAAGCAAACGCCCCACATGCCGAATGCGTCCATGTCGTTGATGAAAAGTTCGCCTTTTCTGTTCATGCCTCTGTCTCCTTATAACTTTTCTGTGTTCTTTCTTATCTTCTCCAGCTTCTGGTTCATCGATGGCAGCTCGCTGGTGTGTCGCTCTATCTTCTCCAGGTACCCGACGGCTTGGATCTGCATCTCCATCATGTCGTCCATGTTGCTGCGGATAATGGCTGCGCTGTTTGCAATGATGGCGTTGTTCTCCACTTGCTGCTGGACGGCATCTGCAACAATGGACAGGCTGTTCTGTATGCTGGTAAGTCTGCCGTTTGTCTCGTCCTGCTGGTCTTGCGTCGCACCGCTGAGAGTTGCGCTTGTGCTGCTCTGCGTGTAGTCTTCCTTTGGGTCGATTCCTGCGGCAGCGTAGGCGTTGTCTCTTGCCTGCTCTCCCTTTCGGTATGCTTCCTCGTATTTCTTTTGGAGGTCAGTTTTTTCGCTTTGGTCGAGCTTGCCGTCTGCCATTGCGCTTGCAAACTGCGTGTACCATTCCTGCATATCCTTGGCGAGTGTGGTCTTGGTGATGTATGTAAGAACTGCTTCTTCCATGTACTCCTTGACCTTCTTGGTTGCATCCTTCACGCCCTTGGTGGTGTCACTCAGCAGCTCTTTCAATCCGTCCCTGGTGTTGTCGAAGGATAGGTTCGTCACTGCCTCGTTGTAGTCGTTCTGCAAGTCGATGAGCTTCTTGTAATACTCGATGTACTCATCCATGTTGCTGGCGTTGCTCTTGTAGCCGTCGTTGCTGGCATTCTTAATCTTAGACCACAGGTCTGTCGCTTCGTCTGCCACCTTCGCCATCTGTTCGCTTGTAAGGTTCCAGAAGTCCGAGGCTGATCTGACGTTCTTTCCTGTGATTTGGCTGATTCGTTGCCAATCAGCGGAGCTCATTGCATCGTTTATATGCTTATTGGATGACCCCTTGCCTCCTATTCCGATGAATCCGTTCTTGTATGCGCCACCTGTATCTCGCAGGATCTGCTGCTTGTTGGCGGTGGCATCTTCGAGGTTCTTCTTTGCTCGCTGGTAGGTGTCGGTTGCTTCCTGTCCTGCCTTGTCTTTCATGACCTCAGTCAGCCTTGTTACGGCTGATTCCAGGTCTTGGTTGGATTGGGTCAGGTCGTTGATGGTGTCCTCGATGCTTGTGTCGGTACCGAATAGCTTGCTTCCTGTAAGGCTGCGGAAAACTCCACCGACCGCTCCGAATGCCGATTGAAAAACGTTGCCCACGAACTTGAAGAGTCCCTGCTTCTGTATTGCATCAAGCAATGAAAGGATGGCACCGATGATGCCTCCTATCTTCGAGCCTGCCTCTCCGAATACGTTTGCTACATTGCTGGCGACGTTGCCAAGTTCTGAAAGGCTCATCTCGCTTGTGCTGCCCAGCTGGGTTATTGCCTGCGATAGCTGGATGAGGTTGTCCGTCGTGGTGTCGAAGCTCTTGTCTCGGTTCACCTTGCTGGTGTCCTTGTCTTTCTTTGCATCGTCTGCCTTCTTCTGCGCAGCCTCAACCTTCTTTTTCGCAGCCTCCTTCGCCTCTTCTGGTGCGTCGCTGTCCTCGATGTCATCAAACTCCGATAGGGCGATGTTCAGCTCTTGCAGGGCGGTGGTGTATCGCTCGCTGGCTTCCTCGTATGCCTTGCAGTTCTCTGCCAGGTTTCCGAATATTCCGTTCCCCTTGATGATGGCATCGTTGAGCTGGTCTATTGCCGTGGAGACCACCTTCTTGTTTTCTGGTGTCGCCTGCTGGTATTCCTTGCTGTTCTTGTATGAGGAGAGCTTGTCTCTCGTTGCCTTCAGCTGTTCGGTGGTCTGTCGGTCGAGGTTGTTGAATACTGCATCCCAATCAATGGATTTTTTCAGCTCCTCGAGGTAAACGCTTTGTATGTTCTCCTCCAGGGCTTGCGCTGCCTGCTGTCTCTTATGCTCATAGTTCTTGGCGATATCGTTCTGTCCCAGCTTCTCGGCTTCATCTCTCAGCTTTGTAAGCTGGGCGATGTCGTCCGTGATAGCCTTGCGTGTCTTCTCAGCCTTCTCGTTCTCGTCATCGTATTTATCGAGCAATGCCTTGATGAGTTCGCTTCTCTGCTGGGTTGTTGTAGCGTCCAGCGATTGTTTCTTTGCGGTGATGCCAGCCTTTTCCTCATCGGTTAGCTTGATAGCCTTTTGCTGTCCTGTTGCATAGAAGCCCTGCTTCTCATGCTTTGGATCTGCATCCCATAGGTTCTTCGCATGGTCTATCTTTGCCTGGAGGAGCGATTGTTCCTCCTTGTCGATGGCTTCTTTCTCTTTCTTGTAGTTGAGGTCGAGCTGGGCGAGCTTCTTCGCCTCTCCCTCCTGCATGGCATCCACGATGGCTTGTGCCTGGAGTAGCTGGTTGGCTTTCTGCTGCTGTTCCTGCTGCTGGCTGTATCTGTAGGTTTCCTCTGCCGTCTTCTCGTTAGCCTTGGCTTGCTCCTCGGCTGCTTTCTCGGCTTGTGTCTGCTGCTTATGCGCTGCCGTGGTTCTCGATTGGTGCGTGGAGACGGTTCTGCTGGCGATGTGGTCTTGTGCTTCCTTAACGAGCGAGACCTGCTGGTTCCACTCCTTGCTTCCCTTCTGGCTGTCTGCCATCTGGTCGAGCTTGGCTTGCGCCTCCTTCTGCTGCTTCTCCCAATCCGATTTATTGTAGGTGGTCTTCGACCTGGTTCTTGCTGCTGCGATTCCCTGTGCCTTGGTAAGCATGGACAGGATATCGTTCTGGCTGTATGCGTAGTTGCCGAGACCCTTCAAGTTGAAGCGGACGTTCTTGCCTGTCCTCTTGCCTTTGGTGAGCGTGTTAATGACCTGCTGCAGCTGCTGCTTTGTCATGTCCTTGAATGTTGCAGCGAATTTGTCCGCATTCTGCGAAGTCAGCTCCCTGGCGACGTTCTTGTTGGCTCCGACGCTGTAATCCTTCGAGAACTTGATTTGTTCCTCGATGGTGGCTCCTCGGTACCATGGTTGGTTCGTCTTTTGTTTGTACCATTTATTCGCCCAGTCCACTTCGGCTTGCTGCGAGCCTGTTAAGAACTGCCTGTATTGGCTGGCTCCCATTCCTGCGCTGACAGCCTTGTTTCTTGCCTGCTGTTCCAGCTTGAAGGCTCGTGTGGCTCTGTCTGCGTCATTCTTGTCTGTCTGAAGGCTCCGCACTCTGTTAAGTCCATCCTGTGCTGCAATCTCTTGTTTTAGTTTTAGTATGTTGCGGAGGTGTCCTTCTTCGTCTATGTATTTCTTGATGATGTCTGGATATCTCTGAATAAGCAGATCCATCGCCTTCTTGCGTCCGTGGGTTGCATCCTCGTCCTGCTGTGCTCGCTCGATAGCTCTGTCTGTCTCATCGTTGTATTCCTGCTGCTTCTGCTTTGCGGTTTCCATCGTCTCGTTGAGGGCGGCTTGTGCCTTTTCCTCTGCCGTGGTGCTGTCGTGGCAGGCTACCAATACTCCAACCAATACACCGAGGGCGGTGGCTGCTGCTACGTATGGGTTGGCGAGCATCGTTGCGTTGAGGGCGGCTTGCACCTTATCTACGACGGCAATTCGTACCTTGGCGATGGTCAGCGTCTCGATGTGTAGCTTCTCGGCTGCAATAGCGGTTACCACCGCTGCCTTGTAGATTCCGTATGTGGTAATCAATCCCATGATAATCTGTCCTACCTGCTGGTAGTTTGCGATTATCTTCTGTGTCATGTCGATGCTGCCTACGATGAGTCCTTCCTGGGCTTCGCCTATGTCGTTGAGCATGTACTGCCAGGCTCCTTCAAGGTTGGATATCGCTCCCTTCAATGTCTTGCTCTGTGCTTCGAGCATTCCGTTGAACTGACCTCCCTCGCTGGCTGCTGCGTGAAACGCATCCTGCACCATCTTGGTGGTGATTGCGCCTTTCTCCATTTCCTCCTTCAGCTGTCCGATGCTCTTGCCTGTCTGCTCGCTAATCACCTGCAATGGGTTGAAGCCTGCATTAATCATCTGCAATAAGTCCTGTCCCATGAGCTTGCCTGTTGCGCTCATCTGGGAGAAGGCAAGGGTGAGGCTCTTGAACTTCTCGCTGTCTCCCATGGAAATGTCGCCAATGGCTTTCAAGTGCTGCATAACGTCCTGGGCAGGAATGTTGAAGGCGAGCATTGTCTGCGCTCCTGATGCGAGGTCTTGCATAATCATTGGGGTGCGCAGCTCGTATTCCTTTATCTGCTCGAAAAGCTCGCCACCGATCTGTTCTCCTGCCAGGGTCTTGAAGGAGGTCTGCAGGCTTTCCATCTCGCTTCTTATGCTGATGACCTTGCTCTCGAATTGGGTTAGCTGCTGGATTGAAAAGTACGCACCGATTCCTGCAGCAATCTTTTTGAGGCTTGCGTCCATCTTCTCGGTCTCGCTCTTGGTAGCGTTGCCGAGGTCGTGGATTTTGTCTTCCGCTGCCTTCGTCTCTTGCTGCAGGGCTTCTGTGCTGACCCCATCGAATGCTGAGTCTATCTTCTGTCCAGCTTGCGTGGCTCGCCTTCCGATGTTGTCGAACTGCTTCACCACCTTCTCAGCGTCCGATTGGAGCTGTGAATCGTCTATGCCTATCGAGAATCCTTCTCTTCCGTTGTCGAAATCTGCCATTTTAATACTCCTTTACGAAGACTTCCTCTTCGTCTTCGTTATCTGTGAAATTTTCGGGATTGTTTGCGTCGAGTTTCGCATCCCATTTTGGTGGTTGCTCATCATCAAACTGCGGTGTCGCTGCTGAATAAAGCGAAAGGTTGGCGTAGCTGTAATCGTATATGATCTCCTCTGGTGTGGCTCCTATGTTCTTCGCCCAGCCGATGATTATTGACCAGGGGCTGTCTGTTCCACTTCCTTGGTTCTCGCCAGCGTGTTTATTTCGGATAGGGAAGTGGTAAGCCCGAAAAAATCACCCAGCTGCATCTCCATGAGTCGCTTGGTGATGGTCTCGTTCAGCGTTGCTGGCGTGATGTCCTCCATGATGCGCATTGCTACAAAGTCCAGCTCGCTCATAGTCTCCTGGTGCTTGGTGAATCGGAAACGTCGCCAGTTCCATTTCTTCGTCTCTGAAATCACGACCTGGTGGTTTTCTCTTATGCGTTTTGCTCCGAGCACCAATATGGCGGCAATGCGTCCGATGGCTTTGCAGTCCCTGGCGGTTCTGAGGGTCTCGAGGAAGATGCTCTTCGTCTCTTTGTTTATTAACGGCATCTTCGAGGTTTCCTCGCTCACCAGCATTATGGTCGCTGGTGTCGGTGCTGGTATCTCATAGGTGCGTCCGTCTATCTCCAGGGATGTCGTCTTGCGCTGGAGGATGGTATCGACCACCTGCTGTTCTAATGTTTTCTGTTCTTCCATGCGATTAAAGTGAAAGAGCAGGAGGGTGGCTCTGTCGCTTCCTCCTGCTCTTGGATGAAATTATGGGTTATTTCAAAGCCTCTTTGGTTGTGAAACGGGAGTACCAATAGTTGTTGTCAACTGCTTGGGTTTCATCCGATCCTGGTGTATCTGGTACGCCTGTTGTCTTGAAGATTGAAGCGGTGATCTTGATGGCGTTACCATTCTGCTCGTCCATCGCTGGTGCTACCTTGATGCGGCAGAGCGGAGCCTTGATGCCTCTCGCTCCCTTGTTGTGTGGGGTAATCTTAATCGATTTGTCTCCTGGCACAATGTGGGTCTTGACCTTCTGTTCGCCATCAGCGTCCTTGTCTGCAATGCCCAGCTTCTCGTAAAGCTCCGCAGTTGGCTCGATGACGGTAGTCTCTACCTCGAGTGTTCCTTCGAGGTCTTCCTGCGCCACGACTTCGCCTCCTGTTGCCTTCATCTGCAGCTGGTCGCCATCGTTGGACGTGAGGGTCGTTGTCTGGTCTTTGATGGTGCCGACGTTGAAGAGTGTAGTTGCGAATGCATCGTTCTCTCCTGTGTCGCCAATCTCGACCTTGCACTTGCCCCATGCCATGATGATTTTCTTTGAATCTGCCATGTGCTTGTTCTCCTTGTTTATGAAAATGTTGCTAATCTAAAATGAATCCCGATGTTAACGAAGTGCTCGTTCCTCTCTGGTACCGCAATGGTAGCCGTTGCCTGGAACTTGTCGAAGATGTAGGCGGTGCAGGAATCATTAAGGGTCTGCAGCACCTGTTCGTCGATTGCCTCCAGCTCCATCAGTCTGGCTTTGTCGGGTACCAGGCTTGCTCCTCCGTTATTGATGTCGGGGACGTATATGTTGAGCCTAGCCCTGCCTTCCTGGATCTGTCCTGCTGTGGCATTTGAACATGTAAGGACTGCGTCTTCGGTCTTGGCTTCGATAGGTCGCAGCTCGCTGGGGTAGAATGTTCCTTTTATCGTACGTCCCATCAGCTCTTCAAGGGCTGCGTACATGTCCATTTCTATTGTTGTCGTTCCTTTGCTTGCCATTGTCACTTCGTTTTGAATAATCGGTTAAGCATTGCCTTGATTTTGCGTTCTGCCATCTGCTCGCTCGTATCGAGAACGTCGAGGCTCATGGCTTCGACGTATTGGGCGTATGGCATTCCTGCTACCATCAGAAAAACAATGCCTTGTGTTGTCTGCTTTGCCGCAAGTTCATGAAGAAAAGCTACGCCTTGTTTCTTTCCCTCTGTTCCGTCGCCCTTGCCTCCATTCACGGCTTTCCATTCTCCCTCGTGTACTATTTCGCCATCCACGAGGACGCAGTAGCCGATAGAGCTGCATAGGTTGCCTGTCTGGTTCAAGTACTTGTGCCCGCTCCTTGCTTGGGTCAGGCATTCCTCCCCAATGTAGAAAAGCTGGGCGATGATGGCTTGCTTCCTGTTCTCTATCATGGCGTTCATCCTTGCTCGGATGTCTGCTTGCGTGAAGTTGGGTTTTATTGGCATGGTGAAATCTTTTAGACGGTGATCTGCAATGCTTCTACTGCTTCGAGGTAGGTGATGTCCTGCACTTCAAACTCTCCGAGATCCACGCCTCGGTTGTCGGTTAGCTTCACTCTTTTGGCGGTGAAGTCCTGCGGTTCGATTAATACCTTGGCTGCAAATTGTCTGAATTTGCCGTCCTGGTACGTGCCTTGGTGGTCGCTCTTGTTTTTTACGATATTGCAAGGGATGCCCTTGTCGCTCAGCTTGGTTTCCACCTTTTGGGGGATGCCGTGAAGCATTCCCCCTCCAGTGCTATCGTAAGTAAAAAGAAAGCCGTTCTGTATAATCATCAGAAGTCCTCCCCGATGTAGCCGCATGGGATATCTGTTCCTGCTTCGTCCTCTCCCAGCTCTGCTAGCAGGCTGTTCGATTTCTTGGCAAAGCGTGAGCGTTCGTCCTCGTTGAATGTGTAGCTGATTCCTCCCTGGGTGATGTTCGGAGCTTCGGCAAGAAAGGCGTATGTGAGGGCTTTCGCCTTCTTGAACTCGTTGCTTGCTCGCACCTCCCTGGTGATGTCAGCATCTGCATCCAGCCCAGCTTCATCGATGATGTTCTCAATCGTCGCTGCAGGTATCGGGTAGCTGCTCATTGCTTTAATTGCGTTGCTTGTCTTCATGCTGCTTGTTTATAAAACGTTGTTATGCGCTCGCCTCTCCGTTCGCCCAGGTCTGGTTTGCGGTGTTGAAGAAGACGAGAGACTTGCGGTTGATGAGTCCTGGCTGAACGTATGCCTCTGCCATGGTGGTCTCGGTCTGTGGGTTGACCTCGCTGTAGCGTGTCACCTTGTAGAAACCGCCATAAACCTGCAGGGCAGCGGTGTTCTGTACCATTGGGACGTTCTTGTAATAAGTCCAGCCGAGCTGGATGGTTGGTGAAAGTGTAACCACATTCACGTTCCATGGCTTGATGGTCTCTTTGCTGCCGTCCTTGTGCTCGAGGCTTACGTAGGTATCGAGGACGATAATCTGCGGATAGCCTCTGGTTGGGCTTGCGTTGTAGGCGTTGATTTTCTCCAGCGTGATCATGTCCGCTGTAATCATGGACAGGTCGTTGACCTGTGGGTACAAACGCTTGGCGGTCTTCTTCTGTGCTACCAGCTGCTGGAACTTCGCTTTCTCCATGAATGCGTAGCGTGGCTTGGTGAGTCCCTGCTTTGCTATCATGTCCTGGGCGTTGGCAAGGTCGAGAAGTCCGTCTGCGTTCTCCTCATCGCTCCACTCGTAGCCCTTCTTAAGAATTGTCTTTCCGTCCTTGCTCTTCTTCTCGGATATGTTCACACCGATGAAGTTGCCCTTCGGTACGTTGAAGTCGATGATGTCCTGTGATGCCATGTCGCCTTCAATCTTCTCTGGGAAGGTCTGTACACCGCTTGATGCGATGCGCATGCAGTCCAGCTCCACCTTGTAGTCCATCGCCTTGCGGACGAATGAAACGTCATCGTAAACCATGTTAACGAGTTCCTGCTTTTCCTGCTGGTTCTCGGTTGCTGAGTTTGCGAGTGTCTGTGAATCGAGGTATTCGTTAATCTCGATTTCGTCCTTGTCTCGGCTTACGGAATACTTGGAGAGCTTACCGCTCCATGTGCCGACCTTCTGGCGTGTCTTCTTTGGAGCCTTGGTGTTGAATGCGACACGATCGGCAGCTACAGGGATTCCCTCGTCACCCTCCAAGCCCTTGATATCGAACTTTCGGGTGTATCTCAATGGGAAGAGGGTAGCCCATGCAAGACCTGTACCTGGCTGGAACTTGTTGACGGTTGCCTGCATTCCAGGGATGTCAATGTCGAATAATGGTGCTTCCATTGTTTCTTTTCTCCTTTGTGTTAATTAATTAATCGAGCGTGATGCCCTTCATCAAATCCACGATTTCGGCAGCGACAGGTGCTGTCTCCTTGCGAAGGCTTGCTGCTCTAATCAGTCGAGCCTCGAAGTCACCCTCTCCAGCCTTGCCAAGGTTGCCCATGAAATTGCCGAGAATGTATTCTGGCTTGTGGATTGGTGCAGCCTCTGCTTCAGTTCCGTCCGCTGCGCTGGCTGCCTGGTAGAGGACGGTGTCCTGGGCGATTGCCACGCCCATCGTCACGGTTACAACATCGTAATCGTCACTGGTGGTGGTGTCGACCTCTGTGCAGGCGACACCCACCTTGCCGTGGGCGATTACGTCTCCCTTCTTGATACCGCTACCCTTGGCAATCTTGATAGTGGTGTCAGCTTTTTTGCACTCTGTTACGAGGCGGTATCCCTTGATTGGGACGTAGAGTCCACTTGCTGCGTCCTGTCCCATTGCGAGACCTGGCTTCAAATCGAACTCTGGGTTCTTGACGAGTCCACCTCCTGGCTTCTCCGAGAGGATTGTTTCGAAGATGATAGGGTCGGCTGGAGCTGCGTCCTGGTGCTTGAACATTCTGTTCATGGCTTTTTCCCTTTTAAAAGTTTAACTTGGCTACTGCTGTGGTGCCTGTTGCGCTGGTTGTGCGAGTCCGATGATTACAGGCGATGCCGTCTGTGCCTCTCGGCTTGCCTCTGCATTAAGGTAAGCGGTGACCGCTGGGTCTGCCTCTTCGCCTGGCTTGCGCTTGCCACCGACAGGTGGTGTGGTCTTGGCACCCTGCGCCTTCTCCTCCTTGATGTCGCTCTCGATGAACGGCTTTTGCTGGTCGAGCCAGCCGTTGAAGTCTTCGTCGTCCTTGAAGGTGAGTCGGTCGTAGTTCCGCATGTAGCGTTCCTTCAATTTGTCGGATGCTCCTTCAAATAATGCGCTGAACTTATCCTTGCGCTGGTTGCCGAGCTCCTTGGTTTTCATGCCATTGATTTCGGTTCGCAGCTGCTGGTTGTCCTGCTGGATCTGTTTGAGCATCTTCAACACCTCGCTGTCTTCCACTCCTGCTGGCGGTGTAGGCGGCTGTGGTGGGTCTTGCTGTGGTGGCTCGGTAGGCTTGCCATCCTTCAGTTTGTACTTCTTCTCATAGTTGCTAACGGCTGAACTCTGGGCTTCGTTCGCTCGTCTGTCGCCTTCGCTGTCTATGATGGATTGGAAGGTCACCCCATCTACGACGGTTTTCACTTCGTCCTCCGTGGTTGTCGTCTCAGCCTTTTTCTTGGCTATCCGCTCTAGAATTTTGGAATCAACCCCTGGAAATTTGGTTTTGAGTCCTGTTAAAATCTTTTCAAACATAAATTTTACGTTTTGGTTATACAAATTTGTAATGGCGCAAATTTACGGCTTTTTTGTTAAAGTGATTATATAGTAATCACTTTTTAACGTGAATTAACCTTAAAATCGGAAAATAACCGCTTTTTCACTTGGGTGTTTCGTTCTTTTTTCGTAAATTTGCCGCAAAAATTGGCTTATGCAGGTTTCAAAGAAAATATTAGATTTCGTTAGCCAGAACCTTGGTTCTGCTTATTCCGTTTCTCCAATTGGGGAAAAGGACGGAGCTTCGTGTTTCTCTGCCTACATAAAAAACGAGAAGACAGGTTTCCCTGTCGCTCTCGTTCTTGATTCAAATGGTGAAATTACAAAAATTGGCGGTTTTATTGCGCTTGATGTCATTTCGTCATTTAAGAAAGATTGAAACGTATTTCATGTTCAGCAATTTGTCGCTGACCTTTATTGCTCCATCTTTCAATATTGGGTCTTTTCTCATATTTGCGCAAAGGTATTTTATGTCCTTTTCCTCGAATCCGCTTCCTTCGGAGTTGTCTTCCTGTGGCTCTATGTATTTTATGCTTCCATCGCTGAATCGTTTTACGATTGTGCAATGTCCACCTCTAGGCTCCCAGCTTAGACCGACCTCGTATGTTCCTTCTTCTTTGCAAACGTCATCGAAGTATTGGAGGTATCTTTGCTGCGTCATGTGTTTCCAGCTTGGGTGCGCTTTTAGGTAGTCCTTAAAGCTGGTTATGCTTACTGATGATCCGTCTTTCTCCGTCCATGTCTCCAGCCAATTATTGCCCTTGCTGAGATAGTTGGATAAGTCTCCCAATGCCTTCGTGTTTCCCTTTGCATAAATATTGAATCCCCATTCTCGCAATGCGTAAGCTGGTGCGCATGTCTGGCAGTTTATGCCGTATTGCTCGTGTTTTGCCGCATCATACAGCGGATTTTTTCTGACATGAATGTTTGTTCCTCGAATCTTTATTCTTGAACTTGCATCAGCGATGTATTCATTTACATGTCGAGGATTTGCGCTCTGCCTGTCTGCTTCCTCGTAGGTCATCGGTCTTCCCTTCTTGATTCCGAGGCTCTTTTCGATGTCCTTCATGTTGGCGATTTGCTCCTTGCTGAAGCTACCCCATACCTGTGTGTCCCATTCGTTCTGTGCTTTCACGCCCTTCTCGAATTTAGCAAACAAAGCCTCGACCTCTTTCACGGATGCGTCCTTGCCTATGGCATTGCGTAGGGCTATCTGTCTCTTCGCCAATGCTGGGAGTGTCTGTCCCTGGCTATATGTGAGCGTCTTCATCAATAGGTCGCAGCGGTTGTCGTATGCATCGAGTCTTCTTTCTCTCCATGCGTCCTTGATATCATCTATCTGTTCGCTGGTTCTCGCTGCATGTCGCTTGGCAGCGATTTCCTTTGCTGTTGGCTTCTTGATGATTACAGGACTTGTTTTCTTTTCGCCTATCTTGTATTGCCCAAGGTTAAAGCCTCGTGGCAGAACGATTTCATCCTCTGCGCCTCCAATGATCAGGCAGTGCGTACCCTTCGGTATGCGGTATGCGTACAGGTGCTTCGAGCCGTACATCTCGGACGAGAAGTGCTCTGCGATGGTGATTCGTGTTGTAGTGCTGGAGTATGCTGGATTGATATCTATTGGAGCATCCTTTGTTCCTCGATATACGACAATATCTTTTTTCAGCGTTGTTCTGCTCATTATCTTGTCTATCTGTTCCTGTACCTCCTTTTGCTTTGCAGTAAGTGGTTTTCCTGCTCGTAGAGCCTCATTAAGTTCCTCAAATCCCCATTGTCTGAAACTATCTACGGCATCTTCCTCAGCCTTTGTGCGTAGCTTCGTTGGCTTGAGGTTAGCTTTCTTCATCTCGGCATCGTATGCCTTGTCGAGCAAGTCACGATAGTGGTCTTGGTTCTGTTCCGTCCAGCCTTCTGTCTGTACGAGTTCCAATAGCTCCCTGTCGTTCTTGCTGATTCCCTTCCATTCGTCCGCTGGCTTGCTCTTAGGTGTCGCTGCAATGGTTCCGTCTTTCTTGAAGGATTTCTCCACGCCTTCCCATCGCAGCCCCTTTGATGGGTCTCCGTCCTTGAAGTTGTCCTTGATGAAGTAGGGCATGTTCTTTGCGCTGGCGATGCGCTGCTGGTTGTCCTTCATCCATTTGTTGAACTCCTTTGGCATTTTCTCCACCTGCCCTGTGAACTTCCAATGGCTCACGTCCTCTCCGTTCATGATTGCGGTGGTGTATGCGTCCATCTCCTCCTGGCTTGCGAGGACGGAAACTGCATAACATCTGCACCATGGATGCCATACTGTGAACTTGAAGTCCTTTGGAAAGCGTTTTCCGTCGAATAGGTCGCAGATGTCCTTCGTCGGGTGGTTGTTGCTGATATGGATCTCGATGCCGATGACGAAAGGGAGAGCCTGCCATCTGTTGTGGTCGGCTGTCCTGTAGGCGATGTTGTTCTCGGTCGCTGTCATTCGGAGGGCGTTCTTGTAGCTGGAGCGATAAACTCCCTGCCCTGGGTGGTATGCTGCAGCTGCCTTGGAGAGGCGCAAAGCTCCGCTCTTATCTCGTACCCTTCTGAATAGCTTGTTTGGCTCGACAAGGTATTTTCGAACGTCTCGGCTCAGAGCGGCAGCACTCTTTCCTTCGCCCATGCACAATTCCAGGGCGAGCTCCATTTCGCTTTTGAACTGCTTGGTGAGGTTCCAGACCCTGCGGCTGAGATTCATTCCTGCTTCCTTGCGTGCGATGAATGCGTTGAGTGCCTCCAGGTGTGGGTGCTTCCATGCCTGCACCACCTTTTTCGGGAGGTGCTTCTTGCCGATGATGGAGTCCACCATTGCGTCGTTCTTGGTGTTGGAGAGCGTCCAGCTTTCCTGGTCTCCGTCCTCGATGTTGGCTTGGAGGCTGCTTCCGAGGTCTTGCATGAGTGCCTCCATCTCCTTCTTCAAGACAGGAAAGTCCTCGAAGTGGAACTCTTTCTTTGTGTCGGCATCAAAGAGCGATGGCGCAGCTGCCTGTGCGATGCGCTTGATGGCTGCATCGTATAGCTGCTGCACCTTCCTGGCTCTCTTTGCGAGGTTCTCCTTGTGCTTCTTGTCGTATGTGCCTATGGTGAACGTCTTTGGCATATTCTAATCCTTTACATGGTTGGTTCGTTGGTGAAGGCATCGTTTGCCATTGCCTCCTCCTGTTCGATTCTCTTCTCTTCCTCCTCGACCTCCTCTTCTGGTACCATTTTGAGCCTGCGGATGGCGGTTCTTCGTGACACGATTGGTTTTCCTCCTGTTGCGTCGCTCATGTCCTTGATTTTCTGGCTGCGGTCATCGATTTGGAAGGCTGTAATCTCGTTGGTGACGGTCAATGTC
>ERZ827168.685-NODE-685-length-52834-cov-9.598098_pt1 | contig 52834 bp, 45 predicted proteins | sample MGYA00519868_ERZ827168 | MGnify/ENA primary metagenome ERZ827168 (study PRJEB31778, sample SAMEA3449271) | human gut metagenome | biome: human gut; feature: human-associated habitat; material: faeces | place: United Kingdom | collected 2010/2012 ...
CGGTGATGCTGTTGGATTCCTCCTTATCGCCATCGTCACGGGACAGACGGAGATAAAGGGTGGCGTTCCAAATCTTATTCTGCGTATTCTGCATAATAGCACACTCCTTTTCTCTGTAATGAGCAAAACTACCGAGACGGAGCGTCGCTTTAGTCCTGCTTCTATTTTACGGTTTCTGTCCCATTCTGTCGAGGATGTCAGCACTTGGAGCGGATGTACCCTGCAAGGCGTTCTTCCAACGATACCTCTGTGTCGGAGAAACCAACCTTTACTACATACTTTCCGTGCTTGTAGCAGTAGGGATTTCCAATCTGGCGGATAAAATCAATGGCACGTTCCCGTTTGGGAAGTGCCGTGTTGACCTTCACATCCCGGATGTCCACCAGCGCATCTCGGTCAACTGTGTTAAGGTCGATGTTTTTCATATTTATCATGGATGCAGATTGCATAACAGCCCTCCTTTACGGTCTCGTTCATAACTATGCTGAAATTCAAGCCAAAATGCGTGTAATATCGGGCTGCTCCAAACCGAGACTGATGCTTACCGCTTTGTTGATGTCCTGCATCTGAGCTTCCGGTACTTTGCCCAGGTATTTCATTACACGCACCTTGTCGATGGTGATAAGTTGTTCCGCAAGAACCACCGAAGGGCTGCTGAGGTTTTCAATTCCCTCAATGAGAGAATGGGTCGGCTGCTTGGATTTCTTCCAGTAACGGGAAGATACGGGAGCTACGATAAGGGTCGGCGCATAGTGGTTGCCCACATCATTTTGAAGCAGTAACACCGGACGGCAGCCGCCTTGTTCGGAGCCGGTATTTGTGCCGAGGTCAACAAGGTATATATCACCACGGCGATAATTCCAGTTATCTTTCATAGGCTAAGTTCCTTTCTACATTCCTATTGGATATGTAAAAGCGACCGCAATCGGATTGCAGTCGCCACGGAGGATATATCAGAATTTCATAGGCAGAGCGTTTTTACCGGCGTTCTCGTTGTAGAGGCTGAGCAATGGGAACAGGTACTTTTTGTAGCCCGTCAGATTTACGCCAACAGCTCGTCCATCTCTGTAGATTTTCAAGGGGTCAGTAGCTCGGAGCTGAGTTACGAGCCTTTGGGGGCAATACTCGTCGTGGTAGCGGTCAACGAAGTAAGTGATAGCAATGATATTTTCCGTTCGGAAGGAATCGGGGTTGCCGTTCCATGCTGCTTTCAAAATCTTCATTGCCTCCATATACCGTTCCTCTCCGATACGCTTGTAGGCATTGAACGCAGTTTTGATACAACCGATGCGGTCAAGTCCACGGTTGTGGTCGAAATCGAGCGCAAGTCCGGCGGAAAGATTTGCCATATAGAAAGCGGTTGCTTCGGAGTCCTTACCGAAAATCTTTGCTCTCATACGAGCACCGGCAGTCAGCGGAGCAGAGACGCCATTCTGCTGTGCAAAGAGCAGAGCTTCTTCCTGTTCGTCCATGCCGTAGTACACCTTGCACTTGATGGGAACGTCCTTATTGCCGGAGACGAGAATACGAGCACCGATGGTATGCTGTCCGTCAAAGACATAATATTTGCCGTCACGGTAGCTGACCTTGGGTTCGTTGGCGATACGTTCGTCAAACTTACCGGCGATTTCCTTGGCACGAGGAGAAACAAGTTCTCTCTGATAAGTTTCCCTGGGGCTGATGAGCTGAGAGGCGGGGATAAAGATGGTTTTGTAGTTGTACTTATTTGTCTTAGTTGTCATAATGGAATCTCTCCTTTAAGTATTCGATTAAGATAGGCAAGCCCGTTCTGTGCGAGCTTATTGACTTTGGGATTATGCTTTTTTGCTAAGAAGTAATCCTTGTTGTGGCTGAGGCATACAGACCAACGGAAGAAAAAGGTGTCCAGAGCATCCTCTAATTCATAGAGCATACTTTCCGGTGTTCCTCGGCAGCCTTCACTCGGCAGTTCTGCCGCAATTTCCTCTAATGTCAGCAGATGCCTTTCGGGAAGCAGCCTTTTCCTTTCTTCCGGTGGTTTTCGTAATTCTTCAACCAATGCCGGTCGTTCTTCCGGGGTGGCTTTTGTAATAGCGTCCACATCATCTTGTGTGGGTTTGATTTTCCCTGCGAAAATTTCCGAGCGAATACCTGGGTCAATCTCATCAGCAATATCTACCGCTTTTGAAAATGCTCCTGCACGGAGAACGGAGTTCTTGCTTATGCCGTATTCGTTGGCAATTCTATCGCAGGTCTTTTCCGGTGAAATCAAGTTCCCAACTTGGGAACTTGATTTCACTTCGCTGCTTTTCCTGTCCCCACCATGTGAAGCCTTCTCGGATTCATACTGCTTACCAATCAAATATTTCTTTTGCTGAAAGGTAAGGTTTCGTCGTCCGAGTTGATTTTTGCAAATCCATGCAAGAGCTTCATGGCGGTCGTAGAATTTACGCTCACAGGTCGTAAATTCAATGTGCGGATGTTTCTGTGCGATACGGAAACGGTTGTGTCCGTCGATGATTACATCGCCCCATACGATGATGGGGCTGATGATAACGCCGTCAGCTAAAATGTTTTCTTCAAGCTGAATGAACTCATCTTCGGTAAGTGGTGGTATCCGGCTTTCAAAATCCGGGTCTATTCTTAATTCCATAGTGTCCTCCTTACACGCTATGTACAGAAGCGAACCGCCGAAGCTGTTCGCTTCCTTGAATACATCAATTACCGAATTTATCTCATCCCCCGGTAATGGGACTCATCAGACGGCAGCTTGCGAAGCTGCTCCATAGGAATTGAACCTCCCCGCCTTCTTTGTGGCCGGGCTGCGAATTACAGAAGTATCGTTAGCCCTGTGTCCATCGTCGCCGGTTTGGTAGCAAACCAAATCTCGCAGGTTATGGTGATTTATCGCTCGCCTCTAACGAGGGTCGTGGCGCTCACCCTGCCGTAGCTCGTGAAACACAGGAACGTATCTGATGAGTGACTATTCAGTTGTCAAGGAACCGTTGCAAGAACGGGTTTAAGTAACATCGTTCGTTGCGGTGAAGGACTCAGAAAACTGTTCCTTCACCTATCGCCGTTTTGGGGGCGTTTTTACCCCCTGTTTTTACTCATTGGGAAAAAATTTTTTGATTTTTTTATTTGCAGCAAGAATCGACTTGGAAATTCTCTGCTGGTCAACCCCTTCGATGTAGGCAATCTCACTCTCAGTCTTTCCCTCAACGCTATATAGCCAGAGCCTACGAAACTGTTTATCCGTGAGCTTGTCCTTGAGCTTAACAACCATATCCGAGGTCATACGGCGTTGCTCTGCTCGTTGAAGCTGATGTTCTATAACTGCATCGACCGCAGGAACAGCAACGGCTGCTTCGGACAAATCATCCATAGACAGCGAATGATTTGCTTCTCTGTGGTCGAGGTTTTCTTCCTCGTGGAAGTTCTCGTCAGACCAAGCCTTGAACGCAAGAAAAGCATCCTCACTCGGAAAGTCCTCACGGGTAACACGGACAGTCTTTCCATCGGCGGTCGGGTACACAATGGCATCCGGGTCTTTCTTGTTAAGGGCATAAATGCTTATTCTGTTAAATCTGCTGGACATATTGGTTCCTCCGTTTTTTGAATTTTTGATTTTGGTTGGAAGTCAAAAATCCAAGCGGAGGTCCACGACAGCGGTGTACTGTACGGCGATAACGGGGATAAAACATAAAAAACCTTTCCGCTGGCAGAAGCAGCAGAAAGGTAAAAAAAGAGCCGCATGATTGATGGTCACAATTCCCGTGCCGATAAAACAGAAATACAGGGGTACTTCTGTCTCATGCGGCTCTTGGGATGACTACACCAATCAGGCGGCTCCACAGCTCAGCTATGATTTATTCAATTTTTGATTCTATTATTTGGACAAGTGATGACGAAGCCTTCTCATACTGAGAACATTGAAAACGGTTATTCTTCCGCATTTCTTACATTTAGCTTCCACATGACCTCTTGTATCCTCATACACGGTGATTGCGTTATGAAGGCAATATGGGCATTTTATGGTTCTTTCTTTTTGAGATGCGATTGCCATTCGTGCCCGGACGATTTTTTGCTGCATCTCTTGCGATGGTTCCTGGATTCGGATATTCTTTTTCATGCCCACACCTCCCAAGGCTCCTTGTATTCCGAGTAGGGCAGGTCTACTAAATATCCCAAGTGGCGCAGACGGATTAAAAGGGCGGCTTTGGATACCCCGAATGATTCGCACATCATGTTTACAATTATCTTGTCTCTTTGCAGAAGCCACCCCTCAAAATTCAGAATTGGATTCATAGAGGCAAAACGCCACATGGCAAGTTCAACTTCCTCTTGCGGCATCAGAATAGCAGCTCCGAGAACATTTGCTTGCCACTCATTCCAATCCTCGTTTGATTTCAAGTCTCTCAACGAATATGTACGGCGTTCCGCATAGAGCTTTCTGCAAGCGGCTTTCGTATCCTCAGATTCAAGATGAAATAAAAGCTGGTGCGCACATTCATGGGCTAAGGTAAATCTACGCTTACCACACAGCTTTCTTACATTGCCCGGTGCTATGAAACTGCTGTCCAGCAGAACTTGATTCCTTTTCAATGGGATTGTTCGGGATACGCCGTTTTCCTCTATGGTGTACTCGGTATCTTCATACGCAGTCAGTCCGCACAGGCTTCCATCCGCAGATAACTTTTCAAAAGAGATTTTCAAGTGGAGATATTCGCTGGCGAACTGGTCAATCGGGGTTCCCTGCGGCATTGACCTTGCTTCGCTCGCTTTTTCGCCAAAGAAAAACAGATTTAAGTCTTTGATAACCGCTGCGGCAATTTCTTCGATTTTTGCGTGGGATAAAATCATCGGCAAGCCTCCTTTGCTTCTACAAACCATTTATCACCTTCATGAAACAAGTAGGACTCCTTTCCTCTAATCATGACGGTATAACGAATGCCACCACCGCCGACCTTCTTTGAAGCAGCACGGCATTTATACAACACCTGGTCAATCTGAAATATCAGACCGCCCTCCCATCGAATAAACCGAGGATGAAGGCTTCCTTCCTCGTCGATGTCAACATTTACTGAAACATAGGCCTTTCGGCATCGTGTACTAAGCATAAATAACCTCCGTTCATAAAAAAGTTAAAAATTCTTACGAACAACTTTTCGTGTTAGCATTGACACACGAAGTTGCGTGTGATATGATAATCATACGAACACTGTTGCGTGTTTGCGACTATATTTTAACACGCACACTCTTTCGTGTCAATGAGTTTGAGTGAAAAAGTGTTCGTGTTCATAAAAAATTTTAGAAAGAGGTGCCTTATGATTTTCAAAGAACGACTTAAAGAAAAAAGAGGCGAAGCAAATCTTACGCAGGCTAAGCTGGCGAAAATAGCTGGTGTTTCAACCCGTACCATCCAAAACTACGAACTCGGTTCACGCAAACCTTATCAAATTGAAGTTGTTCAGAAGATTGCCGATGCACTCAATACAACAACTGAATACCTTTTGGGCAGTAGTGGGATTATAGTTGCGGAAGCTCACGAAAAAGGCGGAGCTAAAGCTGCCAGAGACATTGACGAACTTGTAAGCGAAGTAACGGGTATGTTTGCCGGTGGCTCTTTGAGCGAAGAAGCTCTGGAGGGTGCAATGAAAGCACTCAACGATGCTTATTGGATCGCCAAAGAGAAAAACAAGAAATACACACCTAAAAAGTACCGCAAAGAGACCGACACTGAATAATTCCATATTTAGGACAATAGGTTTGATAAACTATTCCACGATTGGAGGTGGGATTATGACCGCTGAATACCTATCCCAGGTTGGCAGCTCACTTGTAAAACGCTGTGGGACACGAGACCCTTTCAAGATTGCTAAAGAGCTGGGTATTGAAGTCTTGTTTTGTGAGAACTTCGGACCGCTAAAAGGAATGTACAGGGTAGTCAAACGAAACCGTTTTATTTTCATCAACCAGGATTTGAGCGAGCAGATGCAGAGAATTGTCTGCGCCCACGAACTTGGGCACGACCAACTGCACCGTTCTCTTGCAACAGACAACGTTATCCGAGAATTTATGCTTTATGATATGAGGTCAACACCGGAATATGAGGCTAACATAGTTGCATCCGAAATCCTGCTTGATACAGATGATATATTGGAGTACATATACCACTACGATTACACATCCGAGCAGATTGCAAAGATTATGGAAACGGATATTAACCTTGTTGCATTGAAGATTGCACATCTGGCGGAGACGGGCTATAACCTTCGCAGAATTGAGCATCGAAGTGACTTTTTGAGATAAAGCACACCATTGGTGGTGATAATGATTGCGCCCGCAAAATATCAACGAGCATTAAAGCACACATCGGCAAGTAACAACCGATGTGTGCTTTTTTCGTGCAATCCACCCGGTAAATTCCTGTCGGACACACTTAATAACAATTTTCAGCAGTCATTCGCATAGAATTGCGAGACTGTATTGAATTTCTTGATGTTTTGTGGTATAATAGATGTTAAGATGTCGAATTGTGCCTTTATGTTCGACGCTATAAACCCGATGATTATATTGGCAGTGGAAAAGGAGAATAGATATGGCGTTATCTTATAACCGTATGTGGAAATTACTTGTTGACAAAAAAATGAGCAAAGCGGATTTGAGAAAAGCGGCAGAGATTGCTCCTAACACCATGACAAAACTCAGACGAGATGAAGCGGTAAATCTGGCTATCCTCGGACGTATCTGCGATGTGCTCGATTGTGATTTTGGAGATATTATAGAGTATATTAAAGAACCCGCCGACAATTCGGCGCTGCCTGCTTCACGGGAATAAGTCCGTTTTATAGTACCGCTTGTTTGGTAAAATGATACTGGCACAGCAGAGCCTTGTGTCGGACGGGAGAGAAAATATGAAAGCTATATCAATCAAGAATCCCTACGCAACTCAAATCTTGCGTGGGACGAAAACCATCGAATACAGGTCGTGGGACACAAAGCATCGTGGAGAGCTTTTGGTTTGCAGTAGTGCAAATCCGAAGGTTCCCGGTATGCTCTCCGGTTATGCTCTTTGTGTCGTCAATCTTGTCGATACTACTTATAACGCCATGGAGGACATCTACGAGTGGCACTTGGAGGATGTAAGAAAGATTAAGGCGTTTCCTGTAAAGGGCAAGCTGAACTTTTTTGATGTTGATGATTCGCTCATCCATTACTCTGGCGAGAAAAAGGAAGAAAGTGTCGTCAAAGCTGAAGCTCCTGCAATTCAGCAAGTTCCGGTTCAGACCACTATTCCTCAAATGCCCGGTATGCCCAAGATGATTGACAACATCAATCTACGTGTCCGTGACGATTTGGAAGAAACCATAACAAAGAAAAGCAAGCTGAGAATTGCTGCAGCCTGCTTCTCTATCTATGCCTATGAGGAACTGAAAAAGAGCCTTTCGGATATTGAGAACCTTCAGTTCATTTTCACTTCTCCCACCTTCACAACTGATAAAGCCGAAAAATCCAAGCGTGAGTTCTATATTCCTCGTATGACTCGTGAGCAAAATCTATACGGAACAGAATTTGAAATCCGACTCCGTAACGAGCTGACCCAAAGAGCGATTGCGAAGGAATGTGCAGATTGGATTAAGCATAAAGCTACATTCAAGTCTAATACAACAAACCAGGTTGTGCCGGGCTTCTTGAATGTTCTTTCCGATACCGACCAATATACATATATGCCGTTCAACGAGTTCACGACCGTTGACCTTGGTTGTGAGCGTGGCAACTACGCCTACAACTTCACACAGAGGCTTTCTTTCCCGATGAGCAAGAGCTACATCGACCTTTTTGAACAGCTCTGGAACGACAAGAAAAACTTCCAGGACGTAACCGACCAAGTGATTGAGAATATAACGGCGGTTTATAACGAGAACTCACCGGAGTTCATTTACTTCATTACGCTTTACAATATCTTTAGCGAGTTCCTTGATGATGTATCTGAGGATACCCTTCCTAATGAGGCAACAGGCTTCAAGGACAGCAAGGTTTGGAGTATGCTGTTTAACTTCCAGCGTGATGCAGTCCTCGCCATTATCAATAAACTTGAAAAATACAACGGCTGTATTCTGGCTGACTCTGTTGGTCTCGGTAAGACCTTCACTGCTTTGGCAGTAATCAAGTATTACGAGTCCAGAAACAAAAGTGTTCTCGTGCTTTGCCCAAAGAAGCTGGCAAACAACTGGAATACATACCGAGATAACTATATTAACAATCCGCTTGCAGAGGACCGTCTGAACTACAAGGTTCTTTATCATACCGACCTTGGGCGTACACACGGTATGTCGAACGGAACAGACCTGTCACGCCTGCGTTGGGATACATACGACCTCGTTGTTATAGACGAGTCTCACAACTTCAGAAATGGTGGTAAGCTCGACAGAGACGACGACGGCAAGGATAATCGTTATGTTACCTTGCTCAAAGAAGTCATCCGCAAGGGTGTTCGCACAAAAGTCCTGATGCTCTCTGCTACCCCGGTTAATACCCGCTTCAACGATTTGAAGAATCAGCTCCAGCTTGCTTATGAGGGCGATTCCTCGCAGCTCGACAGCAAGCTGAAAACCACACACACCATTGATGAGATTTTCAGAAACGCACAGAAGGCGTTTAATACTTGGAGCAAATGGGAACCCTGCGACAGAACGACGGATAATCTACTCCGTATGCTTGACTTTGACTTCTTTGAGGTTCTTGATAGTGTAACGATTGCACGTTCCAGAAAGCATATTGAGAAGTATTACGATACTTCCTCTATCGGCAAGTTCCCCGAAAGGCTACCGCCTAAGTCTCATAGCCCCTCTTTGACAGACTTGAAGGATGCTATCAGCTACAACGAGATTTTTGAACAGCTCACGAAGTTGAACCTGGATATTTACCGTCCGTCTCACTACATTCTGCCAAGCCGTATGGAAAAGTATGCGGAACTGTACGGTGACAATAAGGTAAACATTGGCTTCACCCAGGCAAGCCGTGAGCTTGGTATTCGCCGCCTTATGGCTATAAACCTTATGAAACGTATGGAAAGCTCCGTCTATTCCTTTAACCTTACACTCCGCAGGATTAAAGAGCTGATTGACACAACGATTGAGTCTATCGACGATTATGAAAATAGCGTTGGTGCAAAAATCAATCTGACCGATATTTCGGATGTGGACGAATACGACCTTGACGACCAGAACAGCGATGAGTTCAGCACACTCGGCAAAAAGGTACAGATTGACCTTGCCGATATGGACAGACTTTCCTGGCGTGGTGAACTTGCCAAGGACCAAGAGATTTTGGAACTGCTCACAATGATGGTCGATGATATTACACCGGAGCACGACAGCAAGCTGCAGGAGCTTCTTGCTGACCTTACCAACAAAATCAATCATCCTATCAACGAGGGCAACAAGAAGGTAATAATCTTCACCGCTTTCGCTGACACAGCGATGTATCTCTACGATAATGTCGCTCCGTTTATGCTCAAAAAGTTCGGCTTGAATACTGCTGTTGTCACCGGTTCCGTTGAGGGGCGAACAACTGCAAAACTGAAAAAAGCCGATATGAATACGGTTTTGACCTGTTTCTCTCCTCGTTCCAAGGACAGAGATATATTTAAGGATTTCCCGAAGGAAGATATTGACGTGCTGATTGCAACCGACTGTATCTCCGAAGGTCAGAACCTGCAGGACTGCGATTACCTTATCAACTACGACATCCATTGGAACCCTGTTCGTATTATCCAGCGTTTTGGTCGTGTTGACCGTATCGGAAGCAAGAATAAGGTAATTCAGCTTGTAAATTTCTGGCCCGATATTACTCTTGACGAGTATATCAATCTGAAATCAAAAGTTGAGACGAGAATGAAGATTGTCGATATGACCGCCACCGGCGACGACAACATCCTCTCCGACGAAGAAAAGCATGACCTTGAATACCGCAAAGCACAGCTTCAGCGTTTGCAGGAAGAAGTCGTGGATATTGAGGAAATGTCCTCCGGTATTTCTATTATGGACTTGGGTCTTAACGAGTTCCGTTTAGATCTGCTTGATTACATCAAGCAGCACCCGGAATTGGAACATACCCCAATGGGACTTCACGCTGTTGCACCAGCATCGGAAGACTGTCCTCCCGGTGTTATCTATGTGTTGAAGAACCGAACACAAAGCATTAATATCGACAACAAGAACAGACTTCACCCATTCTACATGGTTTACATCAGCGAGGAGGGCGAAGTGGTCTGCGATTACCTGCAGCCTAAGAAGTTGCTCGATATTATGCGTTATGTGTGCCGTGGTAAGGACAAGCCCATTGAAGAACTTTATCACCGCTTCAATGAGGAAACGCAGGACGGTCGTGATATGAGTGAGATTTCCGAACTGCTGTCCGAAGCAATCAATTCCATTATTGACGTGAAGGAAGAAAACGACATCGACAGCCTGTTTAAGAGTGGCGGCACAAGTGCTTTGCTCTCGCAGGTATCCGGTCTGGATGACTTTGAATTGATTTGTTTCTTGGTGGTGAAATCATGAGCGATAATGAAAAGGAAGAGCGTGACTTAGTAACGCAGATGGTTGACGGTATTGCCAAGAGACCCGAAGACGCCAAAGGCCCTGCTGATAAGAGACGCATTGAAGAACAAAGAAAACGACTTGCCGGTAGAGCGATGGAATACTTGATGTTCCTCGATGATGACGACGAATAGAAGGAGGACTAACCATGCTCGGTTTTCCGCAGACAACAGAATTTAACAAAAGAATACCGAAGCAGAAGTTTTACGAGAATATGGATGTTTCTCCTGCTCTCAAGCGTGTGTTTGTTGAGCAGATAAAGCTCATCCATTGGCGTAATAAGATTGCTCCGACAACAATTAACATAGCTCCCGGCGAGGCTGTCAACGAGATTGAAGTTATTGAAATCAAAGTAAATCAGCAATCGCTTGACGAAGCCGTTCTCCGACAGATAGATAAAGAAATCCCTTATCATATCCTGTTCGTCCTCTCTTGCGGAAACAAGGTACAGGCGTGGACAGGATATAAGGAAGCGACCGAGGGCGGCAATAAAGCCTTTAAGGTCAACAAATACTACCACACCGATTGGATGCTCCCGGACGAGCTGACACTTGACATCGAAGGTCTGAATATGGATGCTGTTTGGGAAAACTTCATCATCCAGGTCGGTGGCGTGGAGATTGAACAGGGCAAATCCCTTGACGAGCAGATTGAGACCGACGAACTCAAAGCAAAGCTCAAAAAGGACATAGAAAAATTGGAAAAGCAAGCCCGCAGCGAGAAGCAGCCAAACAAGAAATTTCAGCTCGCCTCGCAGGTAAAGACTTTGAAAAAACAGCTTACGGAGCTGGGATAACGAGGGAGGTAGAAAAACAATGTTAGTTGAACAGGCTCAACGAAGCGTTAATTCATTAGATAAAGACATCGTAGACCTTGAAAAGAAAAAAGTTGCAAAAGATAAAGAGTGTGCCGATTTGCAAAAGAAGATTACAACAGCACAGAAAAGTACTTCTAAAACATCTTCGCAGGCAACACTCAGAAGCAAGCTCCGTCAAATTGCCGGTTGGGAGGCTGACTTGGCTAAGAAATCAAAAGATAGTGCTGACCTCGGCAAGAAGATTGCGGATAAGAAGAAAAAACGTGCTGAAAGTTCTTTGAAGCTCCAAAAGGAAGAACGCAGTCAACAAAAGAAAGATGAAAAGAAAAACAAAGCTGTTTTGAGTTCTTATCAATCAAGAATAGACGAGCTGCAGGGACAGCTTCGGGTCTCAGTTGCTCCTCCTAATGTTCCTGCTCACGATGATGAACCAGAGGAATACGATGTTTTCGTTTCTCACGCATTTGAGGACAAGGAAGATTTCGTAGATGAGTTGGTTGCAGAAATGCGAAAACTTGACCTCAAGGTTTGGTACGATACTGATAAGCTCAAATGGGGTGACTCTATGAGAGAAAAAATCGACCGTGGTTTGAGCAAATCAAGATACGGTATCGTTGTCCTCTCCCCGAATTATATTGCTGAGCAAAAATATTGGACGAAAGCTGAATTAAACGGTCTATTCCAGGTTGAGACAATAAACGGCAAAACTATTCTTCCGATATGGCACAACCTTACGAAGAAGCAGGTCGTTGAATATAGTCCGATTATTGCAGACAGAAAAGCTATGACGACCGCCAGTATGACCGCAGAAGAAATCGCAAATGAGTTGAAAGACCTATTTGTGACAACGGAGGGCAACGATGAATAGCGAAATCACCACAGCCCTAATTGGCGTTGGAGCTACGCTTGCCGGTACTGTACTTGGTTGGGTTCTCAACAATCTTTCTAACAGAGGCAAATTGAACATTTTTGTTTCTTCTTGGGAAGATAGCTTCAAGTACAACAATTCCATCGGCGAAATGGTTCCTTGCTCGAAAAAAGAGGATGTTCAAAGCTACTCCTATAAAGTCTCTTTTGACTTGTATAACAGTAGTGGAAATACCAAGATAATGCGCAATGTTCAAATCGTGTTCAGCGACGGAAAAACTGACATTGAAAAGCAAACACCAAAGGATGATTCGACACGTCGATATGTTCAGCCAATGAATTATTACGATAATGTTGAACCAATAAACATCCCGCCCAAAGCTGTTATCAAGCCCAATTTGCATGATGGCGCATGGGACAAGGATGGAAAACTGGATTTCATCTGGAAATCAAAGAATGTCTATTTAGTTTACAGTGACGAAAAGAATAAAGTTAGACGAAAACTGATTAAAACCGAGGACTACGAAAACTATTTCACTAACCATAAGCAGGAGGACAAGGATAATGGATAAGTTGAAGATGCAAACGGCAAACAAAGCCGATGAAAATTTCAGAGCGTTGGCGGCTATGTTCCCCAATGCCGTAACCGAGACTATCGACGAGAACGGCGAGGTCGTTCGTGCGATTGATAAGGACGTGCTGATGCAGGAAATCTCCTGCAAGGTGGTTGAGGGCAAAGAGGAACGCTATCAGTTTACTTGGCCGGACAAGAAGAAATCCGTCCTGCTCGCAAACGCTCCTACTTCCAAAACCCTCCGTCCCTGCCGTGATGAAAGCGTGGACTTTGACACTACAGAGAACCTCTATATTGAGGGCGATAACCTTGAAGTGTTGAAGCTCCTGCAAGAAACCTATCTTGGTAAAATCAAGATGATTTACATTGACCCTCCGTACAACACCGGCAATGACTTTGTGTATGAGGATGATTTTGCACAGAGCACAAATGAGTACCTTACAAACAGCGGTCAGTTTGATGAGGCTGGAAATCGACTTGTCACTAATACAGAAAGCAATGGACGTTTTCATACAGATTGGCTTAACATGATTTATCCTCGTTTAAGATTGGCTAAAGACTTGCTTTCAGATGATGGAGTTATTTTCATCAGCATTGATGACAACGAGCAGGAAAACATGAAGAAATGTTGCGACGAAATCTTTGGAGAGATAAACTTTGTTGCTCAGCTTGTCTGGGAAAAAAAGAAAAAAGGTTCTTTTCTTTCCAATTCAATTACCAACATAAAGGAATATGTGTTTGTGTATTGCAAGTCAATCGCTGCCTTTGAAGGACTCATCGGAGAAATAAATTCTGCTGAGGAAACATATCCCTGCATTAACGCCTCAAACAAAAGGGAATTAAGAACTATTCCTGCTGGTATTGAAAGTAAATACAAAGAAAAGAACTATTTTCTTCCCAAGGGTTCTGAGATTAGCGATACAACGATGAGCATTGTTCTTCACTCAGATTTAGTCATTAAAAATGGGATTTTGGCGGAAGAATTGATTATTGAGGGTAACTGGCGTTACTCACAGCCTGCAATGAAAGAATATGCGGAGAAAAAGGAATTATATATAACTCGTGACTTGTATCTTAGACGAATCGTAAAAGATGCGAGATATAAAACCCTCAAGGACCTTTTGCCTCGTGTCGGAGATAACCCCGACAAAGCTTATAAAGATTCAATAGATATAAACAATCTATTTGAATCAGGATGGGGTTCAAATGAAGATGCTGATGAAGAACTTCGTTTACTGTTAGGCATACAAAAGATTATGGATTATCCTAAGCCAGTTAGACTGTTAGCAAAGCTCTTGTCGTCTTATCGCAATACAGCCGACTGCTATGTTTTGGACTTCTTCTCCGGTTCGGCTACGACTGCACATGCTGTAATGCTCTTGAATGCAGAAGATGGCAAGAAGCGAAAATTTATCATGGTACAGTTGCCAGAGAAAACAGATGAAAAGAAGGAAGCATTTAAGGCTGGTTACAAGACAATTTGTTCAATCGGCAAAGAACGCATCCGTCGTGCCGGGGCTAAAATGAAAGAGGATAGCCCGCTTACCACCACAGGTCTCGATGTCGGTTTCCGTGTTCTGAAATGCGACACCTCCAACATGAAGGAAGTGTTCTACACGCCCGATGAGGTTGAGCAGACCTTGTTCGATAACTATGCCAACAACATCAAAGAGGACAGAACGCCGGAAGATTTGCTGTTCCAGGTCATGCTTGACCTCGGTGTGCTCCTTTCCTCCAGGATTGAGGAGACCACCATCAACGGCTGCAAGGTGTTCAACGTGGCTGACGGTTTCCTGTACGCTTGCTTCGACAACAATATCTCCGATGATGTTGTGACCGCCATCGCCAAGAAGCAGCCTTATTATGCTGTGTTCCGTGACAGCGGTATGGCAAGCGACTCCGTGCTGACGAACTTTGACCAAATCTTCGCTTCTATCAGCCCCGCCACAGTAAGGAAGGTGCTGTAATGGGAAAACTTTCAAAAATAGAAGTGGGGACATTCCTTAACTTATTCAATCGTGGTGGATATGTTCTAAATTTCACTACTAACGAATTTGATGTGTTTACGATGGGTAGCATTGGTATTGCATTATGTAGTGAATATAATATGTCAAAAGGCAAATCTTTAGCAGCATATGTGAATCAAGCCTCCGATGAAGATGTGACAAAACTTTTGAGGGACTTGCTGGAGTACTATGAAGAAAACTATGAAAATGAGTATAAGCAAGACGCTGAGGAGGCTGATATATTTGGATATACCAAATATAATGCTGCCTATGCGGCCTTATACAAGAAATGCAGAACCTATATGGACCGAGTTTTGAACATCTCAACTCCGCTTGCATCAAATGCTGTTGCGCTCCAAGAAAAATTCACCAGCGAGTATCTTTCAAAGCAAATTGAGCTTATGCTCAGGATGCAGACGGAGAATCCAACGGATGCCATAGGAAAAGCCAAAGAACTCATAGAAAGCTGCTGTAAGACTATTTTAGAAAATAAAAAAATAGCATGGGACAAAAATTGGGATATGAGCAAATTGACCGGAGAAACGCTGAAACATCTTAATTTGACGCCCACGGCTATTTCTGACGCAGACCCGGTGTCAGAAAATATTAAGGCTGTCCTCGGTAATTTGAGAGGCATAACTACAAAACTGGCTGAAATCCGTAATCCGTATGGCAGTGGACATGGAAAAAGTGCTTCATTTACTGGCTTGGAAACGAGACACGCAAAATTGGCAGTTGGATGTAGCATTACTTTCGTCACCTTTTTATGGGATACATACGAAGGAGGATTATCAAAGTGAAATTTAACTTCAAGATACAGCAGTATCAGACCGAAGCCGTGGATGCTGTTGTTCGTGTATTCAACGGACAGCCGCACTACGATAAGGTTACATATATACGAGACCTGGGTAAGCCTCAAACTCATCAGCAGTTGCAGCTTACCGTTGACGATGATGAAGTCGATGTTATGAACGACACTGGCTACAAGAACGAAGCGATTGCATTGACCGACGCACAGCTCTTAGAGAATATCCGCACCATTCAGAGCGAAAATAATATCAAGGTCTCTGATAAGCTCATCGGAGATGTTGGACGCTGTTCTCTTGATATTGAAATGGAAACCGGTACAGGCAAAACCTACGTTTACATCAAGACGATGTTTGAACTGAATAAGCGCTACGGATGGAGCAAGTTTATTGTTGTCGTTCCGAGCATCGCTATCCGTGAGGGTGTAAACAAGACCTTCCAGATTACCGCAGACCACTTTATGGAGCAGTACGGCAAGAAGGCTCGTTTCTTCATTTACAACAGCTCCAACCTTAACGAGCTTGACAACTTCTCGTCCAGCTCCGGTATCAATGTAATGATTATCAATACGCAGGCTTTCGCAGCATCACTCAATGAGGACAAGAACATCGAAGGTCGAAAAGGTGATGCGGCAGCTCGTATTATCTACTCCAAGCGTGATGAGTTCGGCTCTCGCCGTCCTATCGACGTTATCAAGGCGAACAGACCTATCATCATTTTGGACGAGCCGCAGAAAATGGGCGGCGAGGTTACGCAGAAGGCTCTTAAAAACTTCAACCCTCTGTTCAGCTTGAACTATTCTGCGACTCACGCAAAGCAGCACAATCCTGTGTATGTTCTGGATGCTCTGGATGCGTTCAATAAGAAGCTCGTTAAGAAGATTGAGGTCAAGGGTTTTGAGGTCAAGAACCTTACCGGCACGAGCCAGTATCTCTATCTTGAAAATATCGTTCTATCTCCGAGCAAGCCGCCTATGGCAAAACTGGAAATCGAGGTTGCACAGCAAAGCGGTCACGCAAGAAAGCTATTCACCATTGCCGTTGGTGACGACCTCTACTACAAGTCCAATGAGATGGAGCAATACAAGAGCGGCTATGTTATCTCCGATATTGAGCCTGTTCGTGGCACAGTTACCTTTACTAACGGTCTTGTCATTCGCCAGGGCGAGGTTATCGGTGATGTTGTCGAGCAGGATATGAGACGTATCCAAATTAGAGAGACCATCCAATCTCACTTTGAGAAGGAAGAAAAGCTCTTTGAAATGGGCATCAAAACACTGTCTCTATTCTTCATTGATGAGGTTGCAAAGTACCGTCAGTATGACGAGGACGGCAACGAAATCCTCGGAGAATACGGTCGCATCTTTGAGGAAGAATACACCGCTATTCTCAATGAATATCTTACGATGTACGATACGCCTTATCAAAAGTATCTGCGTGGAATTGAAACGGCGGATACGCATAAGGGCTATTTCAGCATTGATAAAAAGACGGGACACAGCATTAACTCCACCCTCAAGCGTGGTGCCGAGTTCTCAGATGATATTTCCGCCTATGACCTTATCTTAAAGAATAAAGAGCGTCTGCTTTCCTTCGATGAGCCGACAAGATTTATTTTCTCTCACTCTGCTCTGCGTGAAGGTTGGGATAACCCGAACGTGTTCCAGATTTGTACGCTGAAGCACAGCGACAGCTCTACACAGAAACGACAGGAGGTCGGTCGCGGACTTCGCCTCTGCGTGAATCAAGCAGGTAACAGAATGGATACGGAAGTGCTCGGCGAGCGCATCCACGACATCAACAAGCTCACGGTTATCGCAAGTGAAAGCTACAAGGGCTTTGTCGCTGACCTGCAATCCGACATCAAGAAAGTTCTCTACGACCGTCCGACCGCCGCAACCAGCGAATACTTCAAGGGCAAGTTTGTCAAGGTGGACGGCAAGCCTGTTGCCATTGATGACAAGACTGCGAACGACATTGAGTTCTATCTGATTGCAAATCAGTACGTTGATATGGATAGAAAGGTCACGGACAAGTATCGCATGGACTTGGAAATGGGTACGCTCGCTCCTATGCCTGCGAACCTTGCGCCTATGGCAGAGGGTGTACATACGCTCGTCCAGGCTGTATTTGATGAGTCTGCTCTCGCTCGTATGGTTGATAATGGCAAACAGACCAAGATTGAGAGCAATGCGCTTAACAAGAACTTCTACAAAAAGGAGTTTCAGGAACTTTGGAAGCGCATCAATCACAAGTACGCTTATGCTGTTTCCTTTGACAGTGCCGAGTTGATTGAAAAGGCTATACGGCATATCGACAATGAGCTATTTGTTTCCGAGCTGACTTACACCGTCTCCAAGGGCGAACAGACGGATGAAATGGATGCTAACGCTCTGGAGCGTGGCGAAGCGTTCAAAGCTGCAAAGACACGCACAACGACTCTTAAACGCAGCGAGGTAAGCCAAATCAAGTATGACCTTGTTGGCAAAATTGCGGAAGGTACCGTTCTGACCCGAAAGACCGTCGTTGAAATCATCAAAGGGATTTCTCCGGTGAAGTTCGCTATGTATAAAGCCAACCCCGAAGAATTTATCACGAAAGTGATTCGCCTTATCAATGAAGAAAAAGCGACGATGATTGTTGAGCATATCACTTACGACCAAATTGAAGGCGAATATGACAGCACCATCTTCACGGCGGAAAAAACATCTACAAGCATTGACAAAGCGTTCAAGGCTTCTAAGCATATTCAAGATTATGTGTTTACTGACGGCTACGCTGAAAAGAGCGTTGAGAGACGGTTTGCAGAGGACTTGGATAATGCTGACGAGGTTTGTGTTTACGCTAAGCTGCCGAGAGGATTCCATATTCCTACCCCTGTTGGGAACTACTCTCCCGACTGGGCGATTGCCTTCAAAGAGGGAACGGTGAAGCATATTTTCTTTATTGCTGAGACGAAAGGCACAATGGAAAGTTTGAGCTTAAAGCCAATTGAAAAGGCGAAAATCTCCTGTGCAAGAAAGCTCTTTAATGAGATTTCTACGGAGAACGTAAAGTATCATGATGTTGACAGCTATCAGCACTTGCTTGACGTGATGAAGTCGCTTTGATGGGAGGAAGAATAATGAAATTCGGATTAAGAACACCTTCTCCGAAGCGCTCCTTTAGCGCAAGAACTAAAGGACGTGCAAAGCGAGCCGTAAAGAAGGCGCTGATACCTGGCTATGGTAAAAAAGGAACAGGTTGGATTAAAAACCCAAAGAAAGCTGCATACAACAAAGTTTATCACAAAACATCGTTTAGTCTGTGGGATTTATTCAAGTAAAGCAAAAGTAACGGAGGTATAGACGATGAAGCAAAGAACTTATATCGCAATCGACCTTAAATCGTTCTATGCCTCCGTTGAGTGCCGTGAACGAGGGTTAGACCCAATGGATACAAACCTCGTTGTGGCGGACGAAAGCCGCACGGACAAAACGATTTGTCTCGCTGTTACTCCATCGCTTAAAAACTACGGAATTTCCGGGCGAGGACGACTTTTTGAAGTGAAACAACACGTCAAGGAGGCGAACGCAGGAAGGCAGCACGATGCACCGGGGCGGCGGCTCGTAGGCTCATCGTATCTCTTTTCCGAACTGCAGGCTAACACGGAGCTGGCCATAGATTTCATCATTGCACCTCCGAGAATGGCTTACTATATGGAATACAGCACTCGCATATATGAGGTCTATATGAAGTATATCGCACCGGAGGACATTGTGGTGTACTCTATCGACGAAGTATTTATGGATGTTACAGATTATCTGAACACCTATAAACTCTCTGCTCATGACCTTGCCATGAAAATTATTCTGGATGTGCTCGACACGACCGGTATTACTGCGACCGCAGGCATCGGGACAAATCTGTTCTTATGCAAGGTCGCTATGGATATTATGGCAAAACACATTCCAGCCGACGAGAACGGAGTCCGTATTGCGGAACTTGATGAAATGAGCTTCCGAAAAAATCTGTGGTCACACCGACCTCTCACAGATTTCTGGAGAGTCGGCAAAGGCTACGCAAATAAACTTGAAGCAAACGGAATGTTCACGATGGGCGATGTTGCTCGTTGCTCCATTAAGAACGAGGACTTGTTATATAAGCTCTTTGGAAAAAATGCAGAGCTTCTTATCGACCACGCTTGGGGCTGGGAGCCTTGCACCATTGAAGCAATCAAAGCGTATAAGCCAAGCACAAACAGCCTCGGTTCGGGACAGGTTCTCCATTGTCCATACAAAGCAGAGAAAGCGAAACTCGTTTTGCGAGAAATGGCTGACCTGCTCGTGTTGGACTTGGTGAGCAAAGGGCTTGTGACCAATCAAATCGTAATTACTGTCGGCTACGATATTGAAAATCTGACCGACCTGAACATAAAAACCAAATACCACGGTGAAATTACAACCGACCATTATGGGCGAAAAATTCCCAAACACGCTCACGGTACGGCTAATCTCGACGGCTATACTTCTTCTACAAAGGAAATCCTTGAAGCTGTGTCGGAACTGTACGACCGAATCGTGGACAAGAATCTCTTGGTTCGCAGGCTTAACATCACCGCAACTCGTGTTGTGGATGAAGCATCTGCTCCGAAAAAGAACGACGGATACGAGCAGCTTGACTTCTTTACAGATTATGCTGCTCTACAAGCGAAACAGGAAAAAGAAAAAGCTGAGCTTGAACGTGAACGAAAGATGCAGCAAGCCATGCTTACAATAAAAAAGAAATTTGGAAAGAACGCTATTCTGAAAGGCATGAGCCTTGAAGAAGGTGCGACCGCTAAAGACCGTAACGAGCAAATCGGTGGGCATAAGGCGTGACGGATTTCAGAAAGAGGAAAGATATATGCTGACAATAACGGAAATCAAGTCCTATATTTCCGAAGCAATCACACAGTATCAATCCGTATATGTAGATGCTGATATAGTACCCGTTACGGTGTGCCCTGCTTCACGTAGGCGGGCTGTTCGGAACCGAGTCATAAATGAGTGCGGCCTTGATTATAAAGAGGATGCGTATGGGACCGATGCCGAGGTGATTTTCGGTCCCAACGGAAAGCAGATTTTGATATATCAATCCATGATGAAAACAAAGCAGCAGGTCTTTCATGCGCTGTGGCACGAGTTTGGTCATCTTCTGTCTGGCGATGAAAAACAATACGGCATCAACCTTGAACGTGATACCCCAATGCGTTCCGGCTATGCTGTGTTCAATGAGTTCGTTGCCGAATATATCGCTTACACGGTGAATGATGCAGAGCCTTTTAGAAACGCTATGGGGTCGCACATATATCTGCAAATGGCTTTCCAGGAAGAACGCACAATAAACCCATACTGGCTAAGTCGGTATTTTGCTATCGTGCTTGGTGACTCAACAGTCTCGGAAGATGAGTTTGCCTTTGGACAATCTCTCGTTAGCCCTGCTGTTTGGAATTATATCAACCAGATTTTGAATGTGCTTATTTCACAGATTAAGAAGCCCGACTTCTGGATTACCGATGCAGAATTTTTAGAAACACTTGGCTGCTTGTTTGATGATATGTTCCATCTTGTATTCATGGGAGCATAAAATCTAAAACCGGAGGTGAACTGTATGCCCGATTATGATGATATTATCAACCTACCACATCATGTCTCCGCCAAGAGACCGCAGATGTCTATGCTTGACCGTGCGGCGCAGTTCGCTCCTTTCGCAGCTCTCACGGGTTACGATGCCGCAATCAAAGAAACCGGACGGCTCACAGAGGAAAGAATTGAGTTGGACGAGGAGAGCTTGAATATGCTCAATATGAAATTTCAAATGCTTGTCGATGTCCTGGATGATGAGCATGAAGTCACATTCACATACTTCAAACCCGATGAAACAAAAGCCGGTGGAGCATATATCACAGCGACGGGTTGCGTGAAAAAGATAGACGACTTTGAGCGTACCATCACAATGATAGATGGAAAGAAAATCCCGATGGATGATGTATATTCGATTGAGAGCGATACGATTAAGTTCATGGATTAGAATTTAGGGCGCAAGCACAATCAAGGGGAACGGTTTTAGCAAGCAGTGCATAGCGGTACCCACAATGCAAAAATTTATAGACCCCTGCCGAAGCAGGAGTCCATAAATCGCTTGTCGAGGAAACATCCCCGAACCCCTTTAACACAGATTTCATCTGTGGCTACGCATCGTTCCGACGCTAATGGAGCACGGTCATTCACGACCGTGCTCTTTCTCTTTGCGTGGATCTCGCTGGGCGAGGTCACGCAATTCTTCGTAGTTCGCCGTGTGTACGGCAACGTCACGAAGCTCGTCCCGAACCTTTTTGAGTGCGGCATACGCTTCCTTTTTCGTGGTAAGCAGCTCGGCAAATTCTACTTGCAGGCTCTTGACGGTCGGGAGCTTCTTAACCCCCAATTCGTCAAATGCTTTCTTCGCTGCCTTGTGGATGATGATGTCATCCTCGTATTTCTCCAAAAACTTTTTAGAGTAACCGGACTTGCGGTAAGCGATATACACATCCCTTGTTTTGGAATAATTGACGATATGGGTCTTTAGCACATTGACCTCGGCAATACGATTTTGAGCTTCTGTGATTTTCGCAGAAAGCTCTTTTTCTTTCTTTGCCAGTTCGGATTTGCGAGCTAACATTGCATTATAGTCCAGACCGTGTTCGTCCATATAGAGCTTTGTTTTCGCCATTCGCTTTAGGTTCTCAACCGTAGCCCAGCGACGATAGCCCTCACCCTTACCGGCGGCGAGCTTGGCTTGAATGTCGATAATGCTTTGTGCCCGGTTAGCATCCCACACGTTTCTACGCTTCTTCGGAGAATGAACCTTTTGTCCTTTGATGATGGCACGGATGGCATTCTCATCGTACTCATCGCCCAGGGACTTCAATCGAACATTTTTCTGAAAGTCCGAATGCGTGAACGCAAGGTGTTTTCCATTCTTTGCGGTAAAGCCTTGCTCGGCAAGAAGTGAAAGGAACGCATCGAAGTCGTGGGGCTTTTGCTCCAGCGCTTCATCAATGGCAATACGCAGTCGCTCCCGATTTGGCATTTGAGCCTTGAAGCCCCTCCACTTGCTGTACGCCGTTCCGCCTCTTTGCGGATTTTGAATAACGGAAAGCTGATGTTCCGTACAGATAAGGTCACTCAGCCTTGCCACAGCTCGTGCTGAGCCGAAGAAATTTCTGAACTTCCGTTTATTATCAAGCGTGGTGGAGTTCCAGATGATGTGATTGTGGATATGGGCTTTATCTGTATGGGTGCAGACAATGAAAGCGTGTTTTCCCTTGAGAAAGCGAGAGGCGAAATCATAACCGATTTGATTTGCCTCCTCCGGTGTTACTTCTCCAGGTTTGAAAGACTGGCGAACTTGATATGCGATTACATCATTCTTTTCTTCTCTGCCGGTATAGTGCCGGTACTGCCGTTTTGCCAAAGCAAACTCAGAATCAACTGAGCGTTTGTCGCAGGCATAGCAGGAAATCAATTCACCGCCCTCGGTCTTTTCCGGGTTCTGTGCGTAATCCGTTCGCAGGCTGATGCTCTCTGCAATGGATTTTCCTTTTTGTGTGTGCATAGCAATTATGCGTGTCGTTGCAATAATCATTCACCTCCAATCTATGTAAAAACGGGTACAGCCGAAGCCATACCCGTCTCACTCTCACTTCGACACAGCCTGTGTCGAAGTTGTATTATCCGTAAATCGCATCCTGCACGAAGTAGCGGAATCTCTGCATTTGTCCTATCATCCACGCTGCCAACATCGGAATCCCCAAAGGACTTATAAGGAACGCAAACACCAAAACGATGATGCCGTTGGTCACATTGTCCAGTATCAAAATTGTAAGACCGAGGATTCCGAAGATGGTGCCGAGGATACCGAATACCCAGGCGGAGAGCCTCAATACCAAGGCAAAAAGCCAGATGGCAAGTATAAGAACTGCGATTACAGGTGCAAATAATATCTTCAAAAAGAACTTCATGGATAAGCCCTCCTTCCTTTCGACTATATTTTACCGCAGCATGATGAAATCAACAAGGATGTCACCGGGCAGATTCAGTTGATGGATGCGAGTTTATCGAGGATATGATTGTCGGCTTCCCAAATCTGCTCCAGCATCATCTTCATTTCGTGGATGTCATCATCATAGATGCGACCCGTGGAATTGACTCTACGAGCAATCTGATTGAAGTTGTTGCTGGTACGGCGCAGCAAGGAAATGAAGTCACGCAGTTCTGGCAGCTCCAGCTTTACCACATATCCGTCAATCGCCATTTTACGAAGATACGCCGCCATGTTGTTTGTGCCTGCTTGTTCCATGCGCTTATCAATCATCTTGCGTTCTTCCGGGGTGACTCGGAACTTCACTTGAATGGGTCTGTTGCGATTTGCCATTACAGTTCAGCCTCCTTTTTCTTGGTGGGAGCCTTGGCAGGCATATCGACTTTTGCCTCGTACAGCTTTTTCAGCACGGACGGTTTTTTTTCTTTTTCAAGCGCCTGCACTTTTCTGAACCGATTGACAAACAGATTGATGAGACCGGGATGAGCATGGCTGCATACATACTCATGGGTTCTTCTGCCGCCCCACGCATCTGCATCCCTTGGAATCGGAAAGTCCTTTGCCCATTTCTTGTTGTCATCAGAAATGCGACCATCCCAGTCTTTATCCTGTACGGTGTTTGCCAGAACAAAGGCAGTACGTTCCATGCCAAAACGGTCAACGACCTCTTTCACGCAAGAACCATCAAGCCGGTTATCGGTGTAGTGATTTGCAATGGCTTCTTCAATGGCGTTCTTGCATTCCACATTGGCACGGTGAGAGGCACGATACACTTCCAGTTCGCTGTGCTCTTTTGCAAAGGTCGCAGAGTAAGTGTACACAGGTAGATTGCGGAGAATCTCAGCCTGCTTCTCGATAGCAGCATTGGCACTTTTCTCGATACAATCTCTGATAACATCCATGTGGTCGCCCTCGACATTTTCAAAGATTTGAAAAATACTCTCCAAAGGCTTTTCGGATGCCAACAATGCTTTCGCCTGTTCGTCGGTTACGTTGTGATATTCCATCGCAAGAACGATGTCCTCACGCATCACATATTCGTAAGCGTGATTCAAGATTTCTTCGAGCGGCTGTTTTACCAGCCACCCTTTGAAGTTCTCCTGTTCCGCATAGAGTTTTTCGTACAGTTTGGTATTCAGTTCTTCATTGGTCATCAGCGTTCCTCCTTTGCATGAGCTTTCTTTCCGGCGGTCGGAGTGTCCGTTGCTTTCATATCATTGAGCTTCTGTAAGACGGACGGTTTCTTGGCTTTCACTCGTTCGTCCTCCATAGGGAGAACGACGAGCTTGCCGTTGAGCCTCACAAACATTTCAGGAGTGTTGAACGTTTCCTTGAACTGCTTCATGTGCTCTGGGGTGAGCGAGATGAAATCCTCCTCGCCCAATCCCACGATAAGGAAGGTGCCTGCGACCACATCATAGATTTGTCCATCTTCATCACGCAGAACACGGTTGAGCTGCTTTCCGGTCAGCTTTGCCTCCTCGTCACAGATGATGGCCACAGGCTCCTCATAGGGATAGACGGCTTGAATATAGCCGCCTACCTCATGCTGCAAAGAAGAAAGCCCCGACGAAATTTCTTTCGTATAGGGCTTCTTCTCCGGTTCCACTACCAATACTTTGATTTTTTCGTTATCCATATCAGCGTACCTCCTCTTTGGATTTTTTCGGTTCCGTCCTGCTCTGGGTTCCGTAGAAATGGAGCTTCTGCAGAACAGACGGTTTTACAGATTTGGCAATCTCGGCTCTCGGCGGAGCTTCTTCTGCCATCGCTTCAAGTGGGGTCTTATCGTCGATGTTCAGAGCGATATTGAGTTCAGCCAGCCTTGCAGCTTTTTGCTTCAGCTCTGCCTCCTGCGGGAACGGCTTGCCGAGTTCCTGCTTTGCCGTTTCCATCTGTGCATACAAGCTGTCGAGTTTGCCTTGCACGGTGGCAAGGCGTTCAGCCATACCGTTCAGAGCGTTGTCGATTCTCGTTAAATTACCACGAGGGTCTTTGCCGAGGGTCACACGATGGGTCATTTGTCCTTTGAGGGTCAGAACATAATCACGCCCGAAGTCCTCCAGGGTGAGCGACATCGTAAAGCCCCGGTAAGTGCCAATCTGCACCGGGTCAAGTCCCTTAACATCTTTGAACGCATCGACGAGGGCGGCACCAGCGTTTTCCTTATCGGTGAGGACATCGCCTCTCACGGTCATACCGGCAAAGCCGTCAACGGGGTGCGGATGCTCGGCAAGCGTTTTCATATCGGCGTTAAAGCCTTCAATGAATTTCTTGTTCTGTTCAATCTGTTCGGGGAAATAACGGAGCAGATTGTCCTCCAGGCGGTACTGCTGACTTTGGTGGTTTGCCTTCATCAGCTTCAAACGAGCGACATCCACATCCAGGTCCATCTTCTCCTTGATACGCTCATCACCGGCGCACAGAGCTTTGATTTCTGCGTAAGACAATGCCGTTTCGTCAATATCGTCGCAGGCTCTCACAGGAGATTTGGAAGTCATAATCTGCGAGATAAACTTCTGCTTGTTCTCCAAGGTCTGCCAGAGGTAGGCGTCAAAAGTTGCCTCTGTCACATAGCGGTAAATGTGGACTTCGGGATTCATATTGCCCTGGCGAATGATACGACCGGAACGCTGTTCAAGGTCGCCGGGTCTCCAGGGTGCATCAAGGTCGTGGAGAGCGATAAGTCTGTCCTGGACGTTCATACCGGCCCCCATCTTAAAGGTCGAACCCATCAAAACACGAACCTGTCCCGAACGGACTTTGCTGAACAATTCCTTTTTGCGGGCTTCGGTATTTGCCTCGTGGATGAAAGCAATCTGTTCTCTCGGAATACCCTTGGCAACGAGCTTGTCACGAATGTCATCGTACACGGTAAAGGTTTGTTCCTCCTCTGTGCCGCCGTCTTTCTCTGCAAGGTGCTCCAATGCTCGGAGTTCGGGGCTGTCGAGATTTCCTGCAGGAGCTTTGGCAGCTCGCTTGGTTGCCGTGCTTTTCGGTGTGCTCAAATCACAAAACACGAGCTGGGTCAGCTTGTCAGCGTGACCATTCTCCCAAATGCGGTGAATGTTATCTACGCACATATTGACCTTGCTGGTCGGCTCATCGGGAAGATTGGGGTTGATGATACGCTGGTCAAGACCGAGCTTTCGTCCGTCAGAGGTGATGCGAAGCATATTGTCAACGGACGGGTCAACCTTACCCGAATGAACCGCAGCGGCTCTTTCGGATAGCTCCTGTACCATCGCCTTTTGGATTTCCGTAGGCTGTGCCACTTCGTTGTGGTAGATAGGTGTCGGGGTCGGCAGGTTGAGCTGGTCGGCTGTCTTAATATCTGCCGCCTCTTTGAACAGGTTCATCAGTTCAGGCAGGTTGAAAAACTTTGCAAACCGGGTTCTTGCACGGTAGCCGGTTCCTTCCGGTGCAAGCTCAATAGCGGTTGTGGTCTCACCAAAAGTGGAAGCCCAACAGTCAAAGTGAGCGAGCCCCTTGCCTCGGATGGTGTCGTGTTGAAGGTATCGCATCATGGTATACAGCTCGGTCATGGAGTTTGAGACGGGTGTGCCCGTTGCAAACACCACGCCTCGGCTATCGGTCAACTCGTCGATATAGCGGCACTTCAAGAGCATATCCGAGGACTTCTGTGCATCGGTGGTCGAGAGACCTGCCACGTTTCGCATTTTGGTGTAGAGGAACAAATTTTTATAATTGTGCGCCTCGTCCACATAGAGACGGTCTACACCAAGCTGTTCAAAGGTAATCACATCATCCTTGCGGGAGCTGTCCTGCAATTTTTGCAGACGGGTTTCCAAGCCCTTCTTTGTTCGCTCCAAGGATTTGATGGTGAAGCGTTCTGCTCGGCTGGCTTTGAGTTCTTCCAAGCCTTCTTCAATCTCTGAAATCTGCTCCTGCAAGAGCCGTTCCTGCCGTTCCTGGGAAACGGGAATACGCTCAAACTGGCTGTGTCCAATGATAATGGCATCGTAGTCGCCGGTGGCAATTCTGCCGCAGAACTTTTTGCGGTTTCTCGGCTCAAAGTCCTTTTTGGTGGCGGCAAGGATATTGGCAGAGGGATAGAGACGGAGAAACTCACTTGCCCATTGTTCGGTCAGGTGGTTGGGAACGACGAACAGAGGTTTTTGACAAAGACCAAGGCGTTTGCTTTCCATAGCGGCGGCGACCATTTCAAAGGTCTTGCCTGCGCCTACTTCGTGAGCAAGGAGCGTGTTTCCTCCGTAGAGAATGTGCGCCACAGCGTTTAACTGATGTTCACGGAGCTTGATTTCGGGATTCATACCGCTGAATACGATATGCGAGCCGTCATACTCACGAGGTCTCGTGGAGTTGAACAGTTCGTTGTACTTGGTGACAAGCTCCTGTCGGCGGTCTGGGTCTTTCCAAATCCAATCCTGGAACGCATCCTTGATAGCCTGCTGCTTCTGTTGTGCGAGGGTTGTTTCCTTGGAGTTGAGCACACGACGTTCCTTGCCGTCTGGGTCGGTTACGGTATCGTAGATACGAACGTCACGGAGGTTCAGCGTATCCTCCAAAATCTTGTAGGCGTTGGCTCTTTCCGTTCCGTAGGTCATATAGGCGTTTACGTCGCTGTAGGACGGCTGAGACTTGCCGGTGATATTCCACTCTGCAGAGAACGGCGAGTAGTTTACTTCGATGCTCCTGCGCAGGTAGTACGGCGGTTCAAAGGTCTCCACCATAAACTGTTGAATGTAGGATTTATCAATCCAAGTTGCACCGAGGCGAACTTCGATTTCAGAGGCATCCAGGTCTTTCGGCTGGGCTTGACGGAGAGCTGCCACATTGTCGGCAATCTCATTGCGGTGGTTGGCATCTTCGGGGAGCATAGCCAACGCACTTTCGTAATACTTCAGCTTTTCACGCACGTTACCAGAGAGGAAGTCATCAGCAGTACGCCAGGTGTAGGAACCATCGGGCTTGCGGTTGAAATCCATATAGATAACGCCACGCAAATCGCTTGCAAGCTCCTGTTCGGTCTTGCCTGTCAGAGAGGACATATACGCCATATCCACACGGGCTTTCTCTGCGATGGATACCGCCAGAGCCTCCGCAGCGGTGTCAACCGAGGTCACGACTTCTCTGGGCTTGATGGTACGCTTGGTGAACATATCCGCCTTGCGTTTGAGGTTATTGTCCTCGTCGAGCACTTCCAGAGAGCAAAGCAGATAATAGGAGCTGTCGTCTGCAAAGGCGAGAGCGTTGCCACGGCTGTTGATAAGCCCGTGTTTTGCCGTGAATTTGTCATAGAGGTCGTTCAGCTCTCTTTGGGTCTCACGGATAGTCGCATCCGAAATGAAACCGTCCATCTGCTGACCGATGAGCTTTTGAACGCAATCACGAAGCTCCACCATACCCTTAACACGCTCCGTTGCCGTTGCGTTCAGTTCGGGTTTAACCATACGGCTGTTTTCTCTGTAGTAAACATCGCCGTCAACTACGGTGTAGCTGTAGTTCTTTACGTTCGGGTCTGCCGGGATAGAGGTATCAATGGCTTCACCATCACCGAGTTCGGGAAGCTCCGCTTCGGTATAAGTGCCCTTGATGTTCTGGATAGCGTACTTGAGCTGAACGCTCAAATCCAAGCCCTCATACGGCTCAACAGTAAAGTCCTGTTTACCGTACTGTGTGCTTTCCGATGTCTGGCGACCAAGCACCATTTCCGGGTTGTCGATAAAATAGCTGTTGATGGCAAATCCGTCATCGTTCTTGCCGAGATGCACCCAATCGGGTTCAATTTCAATGGGTCTGTCACGCTTTTGCAGGAAGATGATGTCGGACACAACCTCTGTTCCTGCGTTTGCCTTGAAAGCATTGTTGGGCAGACGGATAGCACCGAGCAGTTCGGCTCTCTGTGCGATATACTTACGCACTTCGGGAGATTGCTTATCCATCGTGTAGCGAGAGGTCACGAACGCAACCACGCCGCCCGGTCTTACTTGGTCGAGAGCTTTTGCGAAGAAATAGTCGTGGATGGAGAAACCGAGCTTGTTATAAGCACGGTCGTTCACTTGGTACTGACCGAACGGCACGTTGCCGATAGCGAGGTCATAGAAGTCTCGTCTGTCGGTGGTCTCAAAGCCAGCCACGGTGATGTCTGCCTTGGGATAAAGCTGTTTTGCGATTCGCCCAGTGATGCTGTCCAGTTCAATGCCGTAGAGCTTACTGTTCTGCATCGCTTCGGGTAGACAGCCGAAGAAATTGCCGACACCCATAGCAGGCTCCAGGATGTTTCCCGTTTCAAAGCCCATATTACCAACGGCTTCATAGATAGCCTTAATGACAGTAGGGCTTGTGTAGTGAGCGTTCAGCGTGGAACTTCGTGCTGCGGCATATTCTTCGGGAGAAAGGGTTGCGTACAGCTCTGCGAACTCGTTCTTCCAGTTGTCCTTTGTTTCATCAAAGGCATCTGCCAGACCGCCCCAACCGACATATTTCGACAAAATAACCTGTTCTTCCGGTGTTGCCTGTCTACCGTCAAACTCCAATTCTTTCAGAAGATTGATGGCATCCATATTCATACGGAACTTTGCTTTTGCACCACCTTCGCCCAAGTGGTCATCGGTGATTTGGAAGTTGTGAAGCTCCGGTTTAGGGGTAGGCGGTTCGGGTTCGACCGCCTTGATGGTGCGGATTTCCACATCATACGGAAGATGATTGTCCTCCGCAGAGTAAAACGCCACGGTCTCGGACTCCAGTTTCGGCTCGGTAGGCAGCTCCGCATTACGCTGTGCTTCGCTGATCTCCACGAGCCTACGCATAAACTCAATGGATTCGCTTCTGAAAATCGGAAAGCCCGTTTGGTTCTGGAAGGTCACGTCCTGCAGGCTAACGCTTCCGAAGTCAAGATTTACGCTATCAACGATAAATCTGCGACCGTCAATCTCATAGGTGGACTCACGAGGGACAAGGTGTTCGGCTGCAAACTCCGCATCGGTCATACGAGGTGGTTCATCGGGATGAAGAACCGCTTGTACCTTGTCACGGAGACCCGGCTCCAGTTTCAGCTCAGCGTTATCAATCCAGTTGTAGGCATCCTCCCAATTTGCAAAGCTAATGGGATAGCTGTTCGTGTTGGCATAGAAAACGATAGGCTCGCCGGAATATCCAACGTTGTGCTGATACACATAGCCTGCCACATTCATAGCTTCCACAATGGTCTGCTGTTCATTGGTCAACCTTGCAATCGCTTCATTTCGTTTCGCTTCCTGTTCGGCTTCCCACGCTTCAACGGACTCGGAAAGTGACTTCACATCTGCGTTTACCTGCTGAATAAAAGGGTCATTGTCGAGCTTTTCGGGTTCGACCAATTCGCCGTTCACGATACCACGCTGGGCAAGCTCCGCACGGATATACACGGGGTCAATATCGTCCAGACGGTCGTATTCCTCTTGGGTATAAAACCTGTCCTCTTTAATGAGCTGTGCCACTCGGCGCTGTACCTTCGCCCAAGACATTTCATAATCAATGTCCGTTCCTGTCACGGTGATGTGCAGGGGCTTCGATACGTCGCCGCCGTATTCCTTGGAGAGCCAAGCGGCTGTGTCACGCTCACGGGCGTGGTCTGCCATATAGCGAACCACGGAACGCTTGCTTTCTATATCGCCATTCCATCTTTGCAGAGCTTCATCAATTTCAGCTTGCGTGATTTCACGGGAGACAACGGGAGCTTCAACTGTCGCAGGTGGGGTCTCATTTAGGGCTTCTGTAACGCTTACAGGCTCGATTTCGGGTTCTTGGGATAATTCCTCAGCCGCAGGGGAAACGGGCAAGGGACGGCTTATATGCTCGTTTACGATGCCGTTAAACTCCGATACCGCAACGCCGTGGGTGGCACGGAGCTTTTCTACGGACTGCTCCAAATTGTGGGCAGGAATACCGCACATCTCCACTCGACCGCCACCGGCAACGGGGTGTGTAGTCAAATTAAGGTCAAGCAGCTTTGCAGCGGTTTTTGCATCCTCGCCGTACATTTCAAAGAAATCTCCGACTTGGAAAAGCACAATGTCATCGGGGTGTTCGTGCTTGATGTCATTGTAAGCATCCATCAGCTTGCGGAACTGTCCCTCACGGGTCTGCATTTCCTCATACTTGGCTTTCTGTTCGGGGGTGAAATATCTGCCGTTTCGGATAAGGTTTTCAAAGCGTGTGAGAACCTTGTTCCAGTTCAGCTCCACATCGGCACAATCGGGCTTCTGCAAGCGGATGCCCTTGCCGGAGCTGTCAATCCATCCACGACCGGATACAGAGTGAGAGCTGCCGCCGATACCGTACTCGTTCTTTAGGAAGTCTGCCTTTTCCTTAGAGTTGTAAGAGCCGGTAAGATAACCGTAAATACGACCCTTGCCGCCCTCAACATTACTGCCACGGGTCAAGGTAGCATCAATTTCATCATCGGTGATGAACATTCCTACCTTCGGCACTTCTGCCATATCGGAGGTATATTCACGCCTTGGCAAGTCAAGGTCTTGCAGAGCGTTCCAAATCTCAACGGGCTTGTGGTAGTGGAAACGCATCACATCACGGTCTGCTTTGTAGGCATCCACAAAAGCGGAGTAATCGGCAGACAGCATTTCACGGAAAGCGGGGTCTTTCAAATCCTCGGTGAGCCTTGCGGTCGCATCGGGAAAGCCCCCTCTGCGGTAGTCGCTCAAAGAACCGAGGATATTCTGTTCTCTGGCTTCGTCGCTAATATCTCCACGGAGATACCACAGCTTATGAGAAAGCTCGGTACGCTCGTGAAGTTCAGCCTCGGCAAGCTCCACATTGGTGGCGTATTTGCCCTCGTCCATAAGCTGACCGATACGCTCGGCGGCATCCTCCCAGGAAATGACCTGTGCGGTCTTGGAATATCTCGCCGTTCTGCCTTTGGCAAGGTGAATATCGTCCTCGGCATACCATACCGAGAACTCACCACGCTCGGACTTTAATCCTGCGCCGCCGTGATATTCCTTTTGGAGCAGAGACACGATTTCATCCATCGGCTTTTGCTTTTGGAAAGCCGCAGCTACATTCATTCGTGTATGGTCGGAGTTGCTGGCAAGGCGAAGCACATCGTCAATATCCTCCTGGGCAAAAGAAAAAGCGAAGGGTGCAGGTTTTACACTCTCCGCTTCATCAAGGAAGGATATTTGTTCTTGTTCACTTGGGAATAACCCTACATCAAAGAGGGTCAGTTGGTCGCTTAGCTGTGAATCAGCTCTGCGAGAATTGTTTCTTCGGCTTGTGCTTTGAGGTTGTTCATTAAGCCCACCCACATCATCGGGTCTCTGGCTTTCAGTTCCTCCGTCACGCCGTTCACTTTCATCAGTTCGGGCATCATCTGTTCCATTCTGCGGTTCGCCGTCTCGTCGATTTCCCTCAGATGCGGGTACAGGCTCTCCGACAGAATCATCTGGTTCCACAGCACCGGTCTGTGCTCCTGCAGGTACAGCTTCCGCATCCTGCCGTACTTGCCCAGGGGCATCGTCTCGGTCTCGGTCAGCGTCAGATTCGGGATAAAGTAATCCCCGTTCTTCGTGTAGTTCAATGTGTTCTCCATAACTCTGTGTCCTTTCCGCCTGCTGCTGCAGACTTGCTTCTCGCTCGTGATTTTTTACTGTGACCGCAATCTGCCTTAAAACCTGCTCGGAGGTATTGCTGATAACCGTGCCGAGGGCAGCGATTGTGTCACGGGTGTTAAAGTCGAATACGCTCAAAAAGTCCTCGTGCTCAAAGTAATCGCCGGGGTTCAGACCGCAGCGAGACATGAGCGTGTAGGTGGTGCTCACGGTAGCGGCATTGCGGAACGCAACCTCTACGTTGTAATCATCATACTCCTCAAGGAAGGAATCGGCAAGGATGCCGAGGATGTCACGGTGGTTATCGTTCCAGTATTCGGTCACGAGCTTGGATGCAATTTTCTCCAGTTGGTCGGCAAGACCTTTCTCACCGGAAACACCATAGCGGTTTTCCAGGGCGGCGGTCACAGCGTCCTGATGCTCGTCTTTGTACTCCCAAAGATTAAGGCGGCGAGAGTTCTCTCTGCCGCCCGTATCGGAAACATCAAACACATATTTAAGCCTTGGATTGTCGCCGGATGTGTCAATCAAAGCAATACCCTTGGTGCCACGACGGACATATCTGCCCATTTGCTTATTCCAAAGGTCGTAGTCGGCACAGGCTGTTGCGTTTGGCTTTTGAGCGAAAATCATCAACTGTTCGTGGAACGGGTACTTATACAATCGTCCGACAGTTTCAAGAAACGCTGTCCATTCACAGAAACTGCCTGTTACCTGCTTGGCGGTGTGGTCTGCCATTTGCGAGTAAAAATCCAGTTTACTTGGCATTGGTTTCCTCCTTCATAAAGAATTAGAGCACCCGAAAATCGGATGCTCTGTGTGGGCTTATTCCTCGTCATCAAAATCCGGATACAACTCCAACTTACCATAGTCAGCATCGGTCATGGCTTCCAGCTTAGAGATAGCAGAGTCGGTCATGGCTCGAAGCTCGGTTTCGTCCTCGGACAGTTCCTTTTTCATATCACGCAGAGCGTTCAGCGTACCCATTCTGTCGCCGGTATCGTAGATGCACATAAGGTTCATTTCATCGTTTGAGAAATTCATGATAAATCCCTTTCCGCACGTCTGTGCTGTGTCGCTGCCTGTCTGTCCTCGGCCTGATACTTTCTCAGCTTTGCAAGGACAGACGGTTTCTTTGCCTTGGTTTCTTCTTTCGCAGGGGCAGGCTTTTCGGTCTGCTTCAGACCGTTGTTGATAACGCCGTCAATCATCCCATAATCATCTTCCAACTGCATTTCTGCGTTTTTCAGATAATTGTCGGTATTGCGGAAGTTGTGCAGCTCCTTATATCCAACGCTGTCAACGTAGTGATAGGATACCACACCTGCCTGTTTTAACGCCACGATGTCGCTGATAGAAAGGCTGTGTCCTGTGAAGTCCTGGGGGTGCTCGATATTGAAAATACGGTACAAATTCTCCAACTTTTCCATCTGGCTGCCGTCACTCGCAAGTGCTCCGGTGTAGATAAGCTCATAGTTTTCATACTGCGGCTCGATACCCTTGGATTTCAAATATTCGGAGTTCATAAAACGAATATCTGTCGTGGCATCGTCACGCTTTAACTGATAGATAGCGTAAGTGTCGCCGGAGCTTTCAAGGAACGCCTGCTCACGTTTTTCACTGATGATTTCAACATCCATAGGCGGTACTTCGTTTTTGATGGCATCCCAATCCTCACGGGTGATACCAAAGCAGCCGGAGAACAGAACAATGTCCTCTGTATCGAACGCCATCGCTTCGGTGTTGCCCTCGTAGAGCATATAAATGGGAACATCACGCTCAAACAGCTCCAACGCTCGTTCCTTGGAAAGAGGAAGCATATCCGAATCGGTATAGCCGTAAGCGTTCATCGCCTCGATAGACATTGACGGGTCGGGCATATATCCGTTATCGGGAGCTTTTGGGGGTTCTTCCTCTTGCACCTTACGGGCGATTTCATCAATGACGTCGGTGCTGTCGCTTGTGGGATTTTCCTCATCAGTAACATTGGGCGTAGTCTCAACGGCAACTTCTACGGTTTCAACCGTCATTTCCGCTTCACGCTCTTTCATAATCTCCGCATAATGCCGGTCAATGTCGGTAATCAGCTCGGAGGACGTTTTATTGATTGTTTCCAGGCTCGCACGAAGCTCTTTCAGTTCCTTATCCTTTGACCAGGTGGCGATATAGCCGAAGCTGTTTTCGCCCGTTGCAATACCATAATAAGCACAAACGGCAAAGGATATACTCTCAGCCTCAACCTCCTCGGTGTTGCGGTCCTTGAGCTGTTCGTTTAGGAACTTATAAGCGGAAATCTCACCGCCGACGAAGTTTAATCCCTCGTCCTCGGTAAACATCAGCCGTCCATCTTCGCCAAGGTCAAGGGGTTTTGCTGTAATAACAGAACCGGCGTGATTGACGGTCACATGGCTTTCTACCGCCATCGGCTGTCCGGGGTCATTGTCGGAGCCACGCAGGTCATACACATACATTCCTTCGGGAATATCAGCAGCGGAAATGCGACCGTTGGAGAACAGACCGGGCACATCGAAGATTTCGACCTCTTGATACTTTTCAGCATCCTTCGGCTCGGCAATCTTCTTTTGGTTGTGGAGCTTGGAGTGTGCAATCTCGTGTACGACGGCAGAGACCGTCTGCACCTCGCTCATACCCTCACGGATAGTAATGCTTTGGTCGTCCAGAGAGAAGAAACCGTCTGCGTTATCCGCAATCGGTTTAATCGAAATAGGGACGGACGAGGCACGGCGTAAAGCCTCCATAAAGACCTCATAGTTCTGCACGTTGCCCTGCAGGTCAGAGGCGAGCTGCGGCAAAGGTTTTCCGTCCGTCTGTGACACGTCAAACACCGTGACAGGCTTGAACATCGGAATCTTGATTTCCTTTTCCTCGGTGATTGCCTTGCCGTCTGCATCGAACATCGGCAGATTGGTGTCGGGGTCGAGCTTTTCTTGCTCAATCTTCTTTTTGTAGGGCGTGGGGGCGATGATTTTAATGCCTTTTTCGCCCTTCATCACGTTGCGTTCAAACTGGTCTCGCCACTTGTTGAAGCCTGCCACCAAGGTGGCATCGGGCTTCTGCATATAGATGAGCATGGTGTTGTTCACGCTGTACTTGTGAAAACGACTCATGGTTCGCAGATATTCAGCGTATTTTTCCGACTGAAAGAGTTCTTCGATACCTCTTTCTATGCTGTCGGTGATGTCTTTGAGTCGTTCCTTATTGGACTGTTTTGTGTTCTCAGCCATAGACTAACTCCTTTCCGTGTCAGCTTTTTTGAATAACCCTTTTGAATTTTAAGGGGCTGTTTTCGATATACCGATTTATGAGCATACTTTCTCGCTTTGTTTCGGCGTATGCGGTTATCGTAATCGTCTTGGTGTTCCAATCCAAGGTATAGGACTCCGTTGCGACATTGGTAATGTGGTGCTCAGCCAGAAAATCTCTGGACTGCTTCATAGCATCAATATCATCGGACATAATGACATTGACAAAGGTTCGCTCCTTGGAAAGACGATTGCTGATTGCCATAGCTGCGAGACAGCCGATACCGCTGGCTACCGAAACCACAATGATTGAAAGGTTACTTTTGTCGGTAACGATATTCTTTGTGATGATGAAATAGATGTAGTTTGACAGAGCGAGGGCAATACTCGCAAGCACACATCTGTTTCGCTGAATGAGAATGGTTTTGGCGGTGCTGAGCATATTGTCGAGCATCTTACCGACAAACAGCACAGCCATGTGGAAAATGATTGTCATTGGGTACCCTCCGTATCTTAAAAATAGAGTGCCGACCTGTAGGAACGATTTGCACCCACAGGTCGGCGTTATCGTTATTTCTTGCCGAAGTCCAGACTGTAAAGGGTCTTGGCTCCGTCGTCAGTCATCACGAGGGTAGCATCATAGGACTTGCCGGTTTTCTCGGAGAAGATACCTTTAACGGAAATACACCCATTTTTCAGCAAGGTTGCCGCCATTTTCTTGGTCAACGAGATTTTCTTTCCGGTAAGGAATTTGTTGTCTCGCCACAGACCGAAGCGGCAAGCGTTGGTCTCACAGAAAAAGCCCTTTTTGCTTTCGGTCACATCGCCGCCGCAGCGAGGACATTTTCCGATAACCTCACGACCGGACGGGAACAGCACCTCCGCACCCTTAATGACAGAATAGGTTTTTACGAGGTCGCTGACCATGAGAGAGATTTCTGCCATAAAGCTAGCGGCATCCAGCTCGCCGTTTTCCACCATTTTCAGCTTGTGCTCCCATTCAGCGGTGAGCAAGGGGGACTGAAGCTGTTCGGGGAGAACGGTAATGAGAGACACACCCGAATGAGCAGGAACGAGGCTGACGGTCTTTTTCGCTTTCTTACGCTCCACGAAGCCCGTGGCAATCAGCTTTTCGATAATACCAGCTCTCGTTGCAGGGGTTCCCAAACCCTTACGCTCGGCATCATCGGGCATTTCTTTTGCTCCTGCCACTTCCATAGCAGAGAGTAAGGAATCCTCGGTAAAGTGTGCCGGAGGCTTGGTGGTTCCTTCCTTGATTTCGGAGCTTGCCACGGTCAATTCGTCGCCGTTATGGAGTTCGGGCAGTACCTTGTCGGTCTGTTCCTTTTCGTTGTAAGCTTTCCAACCCACGTTGGTAATCGTCTTGCCCTTGGCGGTAAAAGCGGTGCTGCCGCAGATGATTTCAGCGGTGGTTTCACGGAACCGGTATGCCTCGCTGACTGCACGGAGTACCTGCTTGGCAATCATAGAGAGAATTTCACGCTCACCCGCAGGGAGCGTTTTCAAATCCGTCTCACCGGCAACCATCGTCGGGATGATTGCGTGGTGGTCGGAGACCTTCTTACTGTTGCACACCTGACTTGCCTTGACCGAAGCAGGTTCGGCTCCACCGCAGATGCCGGCAGAGCAAATAACCACCGCCTTCACGTTGTCCGCCATATCGTCGGTCAAATACCGGCTGTCGGTACGGGGATAGGTGCAGAGCTTCTTTTCGTAAAGGCTCTGTACATAGTCGAGGGTCTGCTGTGCGGTGTAGCCGAGCAGACGGTTCGCATCCCTCTGGATGGTGGTCAAGTCGTAGAGCGCAGGAGCTTTCTCACTTTTCTCCTTACTTTCCACGGACTTCACAACCGCCGTTTTACTTGCATTGGCAACCGCTTCGGCATCTGCCTTTTTCTTGAACTTTTCGCTGACCGCCGTAAAGGAGCCGAAGTCCAGCTCTGCGGTGTAAAAGGCTTCGGGCTTAAATGCGTCGATGTCAGCTTCACGCTGTACAAGCAGAGCCAAAGTCGGAGAAACCACACGACCGACGTTCAAGGTCCTGTGATACAGCACCGAGAACAGGCGGGTAGCATTGATACCAACAAGCCAGTCTGCCCACTCTCGGCATCGGGCGGCGGCAAAGAGGTTGTCGTACTCTTTGCCGTCCTTCAGTTCCCGGAAGCCCTGGGCAATGGCATTGTCCTCCATAGAGGAAATCCAAAGGCGGTAGATAGGCTTTTTGCATCCGGTCATCTGATAAATGTTGCGGAAGATAAGCTCGCCCTCACGCCCTGCGTCACAGGCGTTAATGACATCGGACACATCGGGGCGGTTCATCAGATGCTTCAATGTGGCGAACTGGCTGTACTTATCACGGAGAATTTTGTACTTCCAGTTGGCAGGTACGATGGGCAGGTCGTTATAGCTCCATTTGGCATACTTCTCATCGTAACTGTCTGCGTTGGCAAGCTCGCAGAGGTGTCCGAACCCCCAGGATACGATATAGTCACGACCCTCCATGTAGCCGTCCTTGCGGTCTTTTACACCGAGGACGGCAGCGATGGACATACCCACAGAGGGCTTTTCAGCAATTACCAGTCTTTTTGTCATGTTTGTCTTTCTCCTTTTTCGCTTGATAGGCTTTCTGACGCTCCTTGTTTTCATGGAGCTTCTTCAAATATCTTTCAAAAGCGAGGTCACCTGCGATGTCCTCTGCGACATCTGCCAACGTCACTCGCTCCACACAACTGTCAAAGAAACGCATTATCCTTTGTTTTCCTCGCTTTCCGCCATCAAATCAGCATCGTCAATTTCGGTTTCCTCGTCGTAGTCCTCGTCATCCTGTCCGAAGTCGTAATCGTCAAGGTCGTTGTTTCCTGTGGTCTTGTCCTTCGGCTTGCGGATTTTGAACCAGTAGAACGCACCGCTGCCTGCACCGGCAATCAGAAGAATGATAACGGGCATGAGATTGGCGGCAGGCTTTTCCTCGGCAGGTTCTTCGGTCGGCTCAGTGGGTTCGGTTTTAACCACCGGCTCTCTGCCGACACACTCACTCATATTGGTGCGGCAAATCTCGCAGTCGGTCTTGATAGCACCAACGGCACACTTATCGGTACAGGAACAAACCGGAGCCTGTGTACCGTCCTCGTTTGCCTCAATCAAAGTCATAAGGTCTGCTTCGTCCACCAGGTTCATGAAGTACACATTTTCCTGGTCGCCGTTGCGGTCGATAACAAGGTAGAAGATGTTTCCGTTCTTCGATTCCAACGTGATGAACTGCTTATCTCGCTGAGGGCTGTTTTCGGTAGCTTCCGCTTCAATCTGGAAAAAGTCATCAATAAGGCTCAAATTGCCGCTTGGCGTAAAGGCTTCACCTTTTTTTTCGCCAGCACCGCCGACACCGTTCGACATAAACTGCATAATCACGGAAAGCAAGGCAGAGTCAATATTGCTGTTCTGCTCGGCTTTTTCCATAAGCTTCAGATAGTCGCTGTGAACAAAACCTTTCTTTTCGGGAACGATGACCTCATACCAATCGCCCTCGGAGCCGATAACGGTGACTTCCTCGCCGCAGCGGAGCTGGTCGATAATCTCATAGCTCATACCGGCTCCGGTACGCAGATTTAGACGACCGCCGTTTGTCACGACTTTTCCGGTGGTCTTGATTTCCTCGGTGACAGCATCGTTCAAGGTGATTACCACGCTGCCATCCTCATTGATGACATAGGAATAAGGAACTTCCTCTGCACCTTCGGTCGGCTCGGCGTTTTCCGTGGGTTCGGTGGCTTCTACGCCCGTGGTCGGTGCTTCGTCGCCGCCCGAAGCAAATGCTGTAATAGAAAAGCTCGCCATGCAAAGCACAGCGAGCATAAGAGCAAAAATTTTTCTGAATTTATTCATGCCTGTTCATTTCCTCCGTTTCCATAGTTTCGGGAATGGACACAGACGGGATGGGGTTCTTCTTTGCTGCCGTAATCAGCTCAAAGAGAGCGTCGGGAGACAGACCGTACTCCCGCACCATTCCGATGATGTCCGTGTTCTCGATGCGGATAATGTCCACATCAATCTTCTTGTTTCTTTCCTGCAGTGAAGCAATCTTCGCCACATTCTTTTCTCTCTCCTCACGGAGTTTCACGACTTTCGGGTTCATAACATCCTCCTTTACGGACTTGGTAAACGCCCATAGGCTAAAAAGTGCTGCTGCCAGTAGCTTGAAGAAAGGTCAGCATACTGGATAGGGTCGCCGCAATGAATCATCCTATTGTTGCCCACATAGATACCCACATGGGAAGCTCCCGTGGTATCGTAGGTGCCCTCAAAGAATACCAGGTCGCCGGGACGAACATTGGATGAAGAAACTCTCGTACAGATGCCCAGCAGACCCGAAGCACCAAGTCTGCCGATATTCCAGCCCACACCGCAGTTGTTGACCACCCAGGAGACAAAACCGGAGCAGTCAAAGGAAGTCGAAGGTGAACTGCCGCCCCATACATAGGGGTAGCCCAGGTATTTCTCTGCTTCCTCCATCATAGCGGCGAACTGTGGGTCAGAAAGAGCATCCGCAGGGATTTCATAATCCTCGTACTCGGTGCTGTAATAACGGTTCACATACGACGAATCCGGGAACAGGTCTGGACGATTTCCAAGGGAACTCATATAGGTGGCATACATGGAGAGCTGGTCCTGGCTCATGATATACACCGGTACATGAGAGAGGTTAAAGTTTTCAAGGCTTACATGGCAGATGTAGTAGGTGTATGGCACCTGAACCTCATAGGTGTAGGTGTGCGTATTTCCATCCGCATCGGTGAAGGAGCCGGTTCTCGTCTCTGTCCGATACCTTGTTTCGGTCGTCACCGTTTCCGTTAGAATATACTGCTTGTCGAACAGCATTTGGATGGTGCCGCCGACTTCATCAATCGTCCATTCACCGCCGTGCAGAGCTGAGATAGCAGAAATCAGCACATAGGGGTCGTGTTCGATTTCGTCCAAATCGTAGTGGTATTCATCATAGTCATGGGTGCTTTCGTAGTTGTCCAGGTACTCCTGCAGCTCTGCTTCAAGGGCACAATACTGAGCCTCCGCAGCCTGCATATCGGCATCCTGGGCAGCATAGGTGGAAGCACTAAAGCCGGACACACCGCTTTGCACAATGACCGAACAGGAAGAAACAACACCGAGTAAGAACGCCACGATTAGAAAGAGACCAACGACTATCAAGGCTCCTTTCCAATGCCTTTTGAAAAACGCTGCTGTTTTCTTTGTCCCTTCTGTGGCTTTCTTTGCGGTCTTTGCCGTGGTTTGCGCTGTCTGCGCCGTATTCTTTGCACCTTTGCCAGCCTTTGCCGCCATATATTCTTTTTTTATGGCTCGCTTCTGCTGCCATCGGGAATATGGGTTACTGGAAAACTGCGGGGTTTGCTGTTGGGCTTGTTTATTCAGCGCACGGATATTGGCTTTGTCTGCTTTTACCTCGGCATGAGCCGCCGCACGGTAAGGCTTGAGCTTATGGGAACGGTGTGCGGCATCAAGTGTCCGCACACCGCCCTCGGCAACTTCTTCCAGTTTGTGAGCACCCTCCACGCCCACATTATCCTCCTCGGTCTCCCGGATTTTGCGGTGCGCTGTTCCAAGCACGGTGTTGACCGGCGTGGCAGTTACCGCATGGGAGAGCTTGGAGGGTGCTTTCTTTTCCACTTCCTCAAAATGCAGTTTTACCGTCACCTTCCCATCCTCGCCCACAATACGCTCTTTGCGTTTGACGGTTTTCTTCGGGATTTTTGACTCGGCTTTGTCCAGCTTGTCTGCCGCTTTATCGGCTTTCCGAATGACCTTTTCAAGCTCCGGGGATGCCCGTTCTTCGTCGCTAAACTGCAGCCTTGGCGAACGCTTACTCATAGGCAATCACCTCCAATCGCAGGGTAAGCGGGGTTACTCCTCAATGACGATGTGAACGGACACCTTATCACCGAAGATGTTGTGAATTACAGCGGACATGACTCCCAGCATTTCGATAAAGTCATCCACGCTTTCTACGCCATCCTCGTCATCGTCGAAGCCGTCCGCTTCATCCTCGGCGCAACAGCCGCAGCAGTCACCGCAGCGACACTCAAAGTCGCAGTTATCATCTTCCTCATCGTCGATGGGATAATATCCTGCATCTTCGGGAGCAATCAGCTCGTTCTCCATCAGTTCGGCAAGGGCATCCTCGTCGTCAAAAACAAGGTAGGATTTGGGAATGCCCCAACTGTCAAACAGCTTTTCGGCGGCGATGGCGTAGGTTGCCGCCATTTTCATAATGGGTTCATTTTCATGGGTGGCTTTCAGCTTACCGATGTGGTGAGTGAGCTGTTTCACAAAGGAATACAGCATCACCTTTTCGTCGATGTGCTTGACATAGTCATCCTTGTGGATGAGATAGTGTTCGTTGTTCATAGTGAAATCCTCCTTAATTCTTAGCCGTCTGTTCCTGCGGCTTGGTGGTCATGATACGGTACAGCTCGGTATCCTTCGGGAATCGGTCAACGAAAGGCAGGATAACGGAGCCATAAAAAAGCAGCCCTTCGCCTTCACCGCTGTGGGTAACATACGAGAGCTGATGGGGAGAGATATTCAAATGCTTGGCAAGAATTTGACGGTCGCCCGATGCCTGGTTGAGCATATAGATATAGTCAGAGTTCTCGAAGATGTTCTCAACCTCACGGCTGGATAACAGGTCTTTGACGTTCTGCGTGATACCCGTGGGGAGGCCACCCCATTTACGGAATCGCTTCCAAATCTCGACGCTGTATGCTGCTGTCTGCTCCTCCTTCAAAAGCAGGTGCATTTCGTCGATATAGTAGCGGGTGGATTTCCGTGCCTCACGGTTGACCGTCACCCTGTTCCACACCTGGTCCTGGACAATCAACATACCGATTTTCTTGAGCTGTTTTCCCAGCTCCTTGATGTCGTAGGACACGATACGGCTGTGAATATCCACGTTGGTACGGTGGTTGAATACATTGAGGGAGCCGGAAACATAGATTTCCAAAGCGGTTGCGATATAGTGGGCTTCTTTTTCCTCCTGTTTCAAAAGCTCGTTGTACAAGTCCTCCAGAATGGGCATCTTTTCGGGAACGGGGTCAGCCAGATAGTCCCGGTACACCAATCGCACACAACGGTCGATGACCGTCTTTTCGACAGGCTGCAGGCCCTCCTTGCCGCCGACGATAAGCTCACACAGAGAGAGGATAAAGTCAGATTTCAGCGACAACGGATTTTCGTCGTCCGAATAGTTGAGGTTCAAATCCATGGGATTGATATAGTGAGGCGAGGTCGGAGAAATGCGGATAACCTGTCCGTGCAGACGCTCCACCAGGGGACCGTACTCGGCTTCGGGGTCGCAGATGATAATATCATCATCGGTTACGAGAAACACATTGGCAATCTCACGCTTTGCCGAGAAGGACTTACCGCTGCCCGGTGTGCCGAGAATCAAGCCGTTAGGGTTCTTCAGCTTCTTTCGGTCTACCATAATGAGGTTGTTGGAAAGAGCGTTAATGCCGCAGTACAGCGCTTCGTCGCCGGTCTGGAATAACTCCTGCGTGGTAAAGGGTACAAAAATAGCGACACTTGATGTGGTCAAGCCTCGCTGAATTTCGATTTGGTTGAGTCCCAACGGCAGAGCGGACATCAGCCCTTCTTCCTGCTGAAAGTCGAGCCTTGTGAGCTGGCAGTTGTATTTCTGGGCAATGCTGGATGCCTGGAATACGTTGTTGGCAAGCTGCTGTTTGGTGTTTGCTGTGTTGAGCACAAGGAATGTCAGAAGGAACATACGCTCGTTACGGCTCTGCAAATCCTGCAGGATTTTCTTTGCCTCATTGCCGTAGGTGGCAAGGTCGCTTGGAATGATGTCCATATCGTAACCGGAGCGAACTGCCTTTTTCTGTTCCTCAATGGTCATTTTCTGCAAATCGGTGATTTTACGCTTAACCGTCTTGATTGCCTTTACCTGGTCAACCGACTGAATGTGCATGGTGACAATCAAGCTGGACTCCATATCAAGGAAGTCTGCCAGCATACGGTCATTGAGTTCGGGAGCGAGGATTTGCAGGAAGGACACGGCACCCAGCTTTTTGCCGACACCGAACTCCTTGCCGTTTCTAAACTCAAAGGAGCTTGGGGCGATGAAGTCCTTTACGGAAAGTCCGGTGGGTGCCAGCCAGTCCCAGGAAAAGTTGAAATCAAGCTGCTCATCCATGTGAAACATCCCGTGCATCAGAGCAAGGCGCTGTTTGCCGTTCAAAGGTTCGGCGGCTACACCCAGCCTCTTAAAGTTATTGAGCAAATCCGTCTCGATACGGTCCAGACGGGGTTTCGCCACTTTCACAGTATCCGCTTCAATGCCGAAGGTCAGATACTTGGTCTTGATGAGACCGTTGTTGCCACGGGCAAGCTGATTACGGAGCATATTCGTATATTCGGTGCGGATACCGTCAAAGTCATCCCCCTGGGGTGGGATAATAATGCTCTGTCCGTAGGTGTCCTTGTTTGCCGCCATATTCATAAAGGACAACTGGAATTTTACAGAGCTGTCGAAGTAGTTGAGGAAATCACACCAGCCCTCGAAGATAGCCGTTTTATCTTCATTCTGATTGAGCTGATAGTTGATGTCCTGGAACTGGATGGTCTTGGTGAAGTAGCCGGGCTTCACACGGCAGATGCCATCGGGAAACATTCGCTCAAAGGGAATGGAGTCCTGTGCCGACTTTTTCTTTTTATCCTGGTTTTTCGCTCTTGCGATGGCGGCTTCAATTTCTTTTCTTTCCGCCCTCGTGAGCTTTCTTTTTGTGGACAATACGATATACCTCCTTATCGAGTTTTTCCTGCCGTTCCAGTACCGCATAGAAGTTGTTGGTTCGGTACGGTCGCTGCTTGGGACGCAGGATGCAGACCTGCACGATGTTACGGACAATCTTTTCCAGGGGCTGTCCGTTCTTTTCGTACATGGCCAGCATCATAAACGGCAAAAGGACGAGAATCATAATGAGCGACGCCACACTTGTGTCCATGCAGCTTTTACACAGAAAAAACAGAGGAATGGCAACCGCAGCACCGGAGCCGAAGCACACGAGCTGACGTTTAGTAAGGTTGAACACAACCCTGGTTTTGACTGCGTTCAGGTCTTTTGGTACGGGCACATAAGCCATATTGAACCACCTCCGTTCTTAATGTGCCGAGAAGATGGATTTTGCCATAGAGCCGGTCTTGAACAGGGTGAAGCACAGCAGAACCGTGTAACCCATGCAAGTCCAGATGGCATAACTGATGTCTGTTCCAACGGCGATGTTCTGAACGAGAGCCGCATAAATCGCCACACAGACAATAATGAGAAAGGCTTGGAAAGCTAACGCAAACAGGGAGCGCAGGTAATTCTGACCCATGTTTCCGCTTTCCTTGCTGACCATCGTTGCCATAGGGATAGGTGCAACGGAGGTCACGAGGTATATTTCAATCATGCGACCGTAGGTGATGATGAAAATGCAGATGGTGAGTGCCCAGGTGCAGATACCCACGAACAAACTCTGGAACCACAAACCGAACAGAGGTCCGATATCCATTTCAAATAGTCGTTCCTCAATGTCTGTAATGACCGAGTTAATGTCTATCGAAGTATCGTGAGCAATTACGCCTGCGGCGCTGTTGACTACGCTCTGTCCCACATCGAATACGCCCATCACGATGTTCCATGTGTTCGTGACAATGATGACGGCACACGCAGTTTTGAAAATCCACTTGAAGAACATCCAAGTATCTACATCACCGTGCATATTATTTTTGTCCGCTACCATCTGGATTAGTTCCAAGGTCATAACGAATGCCAATATTACACCGGCTATCGGGATGATGACGTTATCCGAGAGGCTTCGTATCATATTGTAGATAGAGCCATTCCACGCCTGTGGGGTTGCACCGACCTGACCTGCAATATCACCGACCTGCTGATTCACGCTGTCGAACATACCGGAGAGATTGCTGACGATACCGCCAACCAATACCTCTTTCAGCCATTCAACAATCGAATCGAGAATTTTGTCCATAGACGGTGAATCCCTCCTTTCCGGCTCCCGCCCTCGTTAAAGAACGGGAGCCAAGGGTGTTAATTGTTGAGGTCATTCTTGCCGGTATTAGCCGAACAAGCCGCTGAGCAGAGGCACGAGGGTGATGCCAATGAGGGCGACACCGCCGCCAGCCATCAACTGCTTCATACCCTGGGACTTAGCTCACTACGGATAAAGAAGCAAGGAGAGGTTAAAAATTTTTGCCGTTCCCATCCGGCGGGGCCTCGCCGGATAGGTCTGGCTCAATCGTCGGGCAAGTCCACCTTGCCTACAAAAGAATAATAAATCTCGATGTCCTGGTGGCGCGTTCCCTGCTCGTCCTTCCAGCACTCATGCACCACGATCTTCTCCACGAACTCCCGCAGGAGGGTGGGGGTCAGCTCCTCAAAGCTGGTGTACTTCCGCACAACGGCCATGAACTTCTCCACGTTCACAGCGGCCTCCTGCGCCTGCCCCAGCTCCGCCTGTAACTCGGCGGCACGGGCCTTCAGCGTGGCCTGCTCCTGCTCATAATCGGTGGACAACTCCATGAAACGCTCGTCCGTAATGCGCCCGCTCACGCTGTCCTCATACAGACGCTTGAAGATGCCGTTCAACTCTCCGATACGCTTCTGCGCCGCCTCCAGCTCGCGGCGGCGGGCGGCGTTCTTCCGCTTACCGCCGTCCTCGTTCTGTGCCATCAGCAGCTTCATAAACCGGGCCTCATGCTTGGCGGCGTAGCTGGTGACTTTCCGCAGATTTTCCGTCACGCCCGCCGTCAGAAGGTCGGTGCGGATGAAATGTGCCGTACAATCGGCGGTGCGCTTCTTGTAGCTGCCGCAGATGTAGCAGTCCTGCCGCCGCTTGTTCGTTTCATACCTCTGCTGGTACATGACGCTGCCGCAGTCGGCGCAGAACAACAGACCGGAGAACAGGCCAACCTCGCCGTAGCGGTTGGGCCGCTTTCGCTGTTTGCGAAGCTCCTGCACTCGCTCCCAGGTGGCCTCGTCAATGATGGCCTCGTGGGTATGCTCAAAGACCATTATCTTGTCCTCTGGGTTGGCAACGCTGGTCTTGACCTTGTAGGACACCTTCTCCGTCTTGAAGTTGACGGTATGCCCCAGGTACTCCCGGCGCTCCAGGATGTGCGCCACGGTGTTGCTCGACCACTTACAGGGGTAGTCCGGGTAGTAACGGCGGGTGCTGCCGGTGCGCCGGTACTCCATCGTCCCCGGCGTGGGGATGTTCTGCTCGGTCAGCATCCGGGCAATCTTGGTGGGGCCGTTCCCGGCAAGGCACAGACTGAATATCTGCTTTACAACAGGTGCGGCCTCCGGGTCAACAACGAAGTGTCCGTCCGGGCCTTTCAGATAGCCATAGACCGGCTGGCTGGTGATGGGTTTTCCGCTCATGCCTTTAGCCCGGAAAACCGCTTTGATTTTCTTGCTCGTGTCCCTCACCATCCATTCATTAAATAAATTCCGCAAGGCGCTCATGTCGTTGTCGCCCTGGGCGCTGTCCACGCCGTCATTGATGGCGATAAAGCGGACGCCTTTCTTTGGGAAGGTAATTTCTGTAAATAGGCCCACTTGCAGATAATTCCGTCCCAGGCGTGAGAGGTCTTTCGTCACGACCGTCTTGACCGCGCCGCTCTCCACAGCGTCCATCATCTCGGTGAAGCCGGGCCGCTGGAAGTTGGCTCCGCTCCATCCGTCATCCACGAAAAACTGATAGGGCATCAGGCTATGCTCACGGGCGTAGCTTTCGAGGATGCGCTTTTGATTGGAAATCGAGTTGCTCTCGCCCTGCAATTCATCGTCGCGGCTGAGGCGGCAGTACAAGGCGGTGATGGGGGCTTGCATGGGTTGCTGTCTTAACATCGTTTCCTCCAATCCGACAGCCCCGGCCCCGCTATTCCGATGGCAACAGTATAGCACAGGCCGGGGCGGTTGTATAGTGCTTTTTACTTCCTTACAAGAAAAAGTTTTAAGCTGAGGATTATCGCGGAACTACCGGCAGGAGGTCACGGGCCGGGGCTGATCTGGCAGCGGCTTTCGGCCTCCAGGACTTTCGCCATTTTGTCGGCGGCGGTGTCGGTGGTGTCCTGCTTGAAGTAGCCGGAAACGGTGAGGACGGTGTTGCCCATGCGGATTTCAGTCACGCAGTCCGGGCGGCGGGTGGTGGTCTTGCTGGGGGTGTCGGTCATAGGCGGCTCCTTTCAAATTTTTGTTGTGGACATTTAGAGGGCCATTTTCGAGGCCCGGAATGGTAGTACACAGCTCCCCTATTGAGGACGGCCCAAAAGCCCCGTGATACCGGGCTTTTCAAGGGCCTAAACCGTTACATGGCGGCCCGGTGGCGGCGCACCCGCTCACGGGTCTTGCGGCGTTCTTCCTCCTTGGCGCACTCCGGGCAGTATTTGGCCCGGTTGGATTTTGGGATGTACCAGCCACCGCACAGGACGCACTTTTTTCTTTCCCGGCGGTGGAGCAGGGCGGCGCACAGGCTTTCGTCCAGAGGCAGCACAGCCGCCCGAAACCAGCGGCAGATCAGCGAATAGGAAATGCTCTGCGGGCAGACACATTCCTCCCCATCGTCCAGCAGAAGGCAGTTCCCGCCGTCATAGTTGCAGCAGTCATGCACCAATCGCCGGACGGCCCGGTACTGCGGATAGGTCAGCCGGACGGCGTTATCGGTCATGCTCGTCCCTCCGCTGGCTGGGCGCACCGTGAAGCACCTGGTCGATGTTCCGCTTGACGGTCAGCAGCTCGTCCGCCTCCCGCTTACGCTCCTGATACTCATTGTACCCGGCGTTCTTCTCGGACATCAGGGCCTCGATCTCCGCCGTCAGCTCCTTGACGGTGGGCAGCTTGGTGATGCCGTTGGCCTTGAAGAAACGAATGGTGGCCTCGGAGAGGAGAAGATCACCTTCATGCTCCTGCCGGTAGGCGGCGCGGGCCTTGGGCGTTTTCTGTGCGGCGAGGCCATCCCGGACTGCTTTGGTGTTCCGGTAGATGATGATCTGCCGCCGCAGCTCCTTTTTTTCTTTCAAGGCCAATTCCTTCGGCTTCAAGCTGGCGGCGCTGTCACGCACAGCGGCAAAGGCGGCGGACACGGCGGCGTCCAACTCCTCCGGCGAGGAAAAGCCATACTCGGTATAGACGTTGACCGAGTTTGCTATCTGCTTCAGGTTGAACACGGACGCCCATTGCTGGTAGCCGATGCCCTTGCCCTCGGCTTTCTTGGCCTCAATGTCCACCATGCGCTGGACGCCCTGGGGCTGGCGAAGCTGCTCCCGGATGCTGGGCTTGGCTCCCAGGCTGGGACGGGCGGCGTTGCGTTCCAGAGCGGCACCGACGGCGGCGCGGTCGAAATCGTCCCCCAGCTTCCGGGCGGTGATGGGCTTGGCCCGGTCGGGGGTGAGGTAGGACAACCGGCCCCGGCTCTCCTTGACGGTGATGCCCCGCTGTAACAGCCGCTGGGCAAAGTCCTCGAAGCTGACGGCCAGGTTGAGGACGGCCCGGATCTCCCGGCGCAGCTTCTCCTTGTCCGTTTCAAACTTGGTGGGCGGCTTACCCTGGGCGGCGGCTTCGGTGTCCAGAGCAAGCTGCCCTTTCTTCTGCGCCCAATACTCCCGTTCGGTGACACGGTTTTTGCTCCCGCCCAGCAAGTCGATTTGGTACAGCCCCGCCCCCTGGCACAGCTCCATGACCTCGGCCCGGAAGTGGCGCATGGCTGCGGCGGTGCAGCGGTGCTTGGCTCCGGCCTGGGTGTCGCTGGCTCTGTCCATGTACGGTTTGCGCTCCACCTCGGCCACCCGCAGGGAGTTGATAACGATATGGACATGGATGTTGCCGCTGTGGTTGTGACCGTCCGGGTGGGTGCAGACCAGGGCCTGGTGTCCGGGGAACTGCTCGGCACAGAACCGCTCCCCCAGCGCCTGGGCCTTGTCCATTGTCAGGCCGTGGTCGGGGCCGTCCCTGGGGTCAAAGGACAGGATGTAGTGATGGCTTTTCACGTCCTCCCTCTGCTGGTTTTTTCCATAGCGGAGATTGGCCCGCATACAGGCTACGGCGAAGTCCTCCTCGCCGCAATTCAAAGAAGAAATGCGGTAGTCCTGACGGGGGACAAGCCGCCCGTTCTCGTCCAGGATGGGCTTGCCGGTGAACTCGTCATGCTCAAAGGTGAGGTACTGCTCCGCCACGCCGTAGTCGGCATTTTTAGAGCTTAAATGTTTCAGTGTTGCCAATGGCTTCACCTACCTCTCGAAGCACCTGGAACTTGAGGGCAGCGAGGTCGGACAGCTCCGCCCGAACCTCGGCGGCGAGGGTGTTGTACGGTGCTCCGTTCTCGTTCAGATACCGGGCAATCTGATTGAGGTTGCCGCCGATTTTCCCATACTCCCCGGTCAGCCTGCCCACGGCGGCAAGCAGCTCGTCATTGACGGGGGACACGATGATGATGGGCTTGACGGTCGCGCCGGTGATGGCCTGCCGGATAAATTCGGACTGGCTCATGCCGTAGGCGGTCAGGCGCTCCATGAAGTCGGCGTGTTCTTCTTCGGTCACACGGGTCTTGATGATGTGGGTGCGGTGGGGCGTGTTGTAGCGTTTGGACAATAAACTTTTACCTCCTGTTTTGAAATTCCCTTTAGGGTATAGTTCGCCCATTATACACCTTTCAAGTTTTCCATATTCAGTTGTCATGGGCGATGTGTTACGCGATGGAAAAGGGAACATCAGGCTTTGGAAAAACACAATGCACCCAGGTGGTCAAGACCATCTGGGTGCAGAGAATTTTACTGATATTCACTTTTTATATCGCTCATCGTTAAGACTATTATAGAGCGAATGTAAAGTATTGTCAATGCGTTTTGAGGTCTAGTTTTGTCGAATTGGCCCGATGGAACAGTACAGACGCAAAGCGGGTGTACTATTCCGGCGGGTGCGCCGCTCTGCGGCGATTGCGGAAACGGCTTCCGATTTCCGCCTGGTCAGGCGAGAACGCAACAGGCGGGGCTGACGGATTTTTGTGGCGCGGCTGCGCCACAACACCGGCGCGGAGCGCCGGTCAGCAGGGTTTGGGGAAGGCACTCCCCAACAAGTAGCAGACCAGGGGAACAAATGAGCGGAGCGAAATTTGGGCCACGGGTCGATACTTGCTCTCGCTCTCGCTCTCGCTCTCGCTCTCGCTCTCGCTCTCGCTCTCGCTCTCGCTTCTCTTTACATTGACAACACAAAGCCCATTTGCTATAATATCGCGAAGAAGAACAGCCATGTTGTTCTAATTTCAGTATCGGAGGTATTCATATCGCAAACTGCAAAAACAGAAACAAGTCTTTTAACGGCGCTTTGGGCACTTTAGGAGGCCTTTTCTAAAATCACTGTTAGAAAGGGCTGAGAAGTTTGCCCTTCCTGCGCGGCAGTCGGGCTTGTTTCACAAAACAACCCACTAATTCGTAAAGGAGAATGTAACTTCATGTTTGCTAAAAATTCAAAGGCATATTCTGTCTACCTGCTGATCCGATTTGTCTTTTCCCTGGCGGTTTCTATGTCCACAGTGCTTTCCATCGTGTACCACCTGGAGGTGGTGCAGCTGGATGCTTTCCAGCTTGTCCTGGTAGGGACGGTTCTGGAGACCTCCTGCTTTCTGTTCGAGATACCCACCGGTGTGGTGGCGGATTTGTATAGCCGTCGGCGCTCGGTGCTGATTGGAATGTTCCTCTACGGCCTGGGCTTTCTGATGGAGGGTGCGCTACCGTGGTTCGCGCCGGTTCTGCTGGCCCAGGTTGTCTGGGGTTGCGGTGATACCTTCATCACCGGCGCTCTGGAGGCGTGGATTGCCTCGGAGGAAGAGGACAAACCCATAGACAAGGTGTTCCTGCGGGGCAGTCAAATGGGGCAAATCGGCGGCGTTCTGGGCGTGGTGCTGGGCACACTGCTGGGAAACATAAACCTGCAAATGCCTGTCATCTTGGGGGGCAGTTTGTGCTTGTTGTTGGGGCTGGTGTTGGTTCGCATCATGCCAGAAACCAACTTCTCCCCTGCTATTGAGGAACGGCAGGGCTTGCTTAAAGACTTTGTCTGCCTGTTCAAGCTCAACCTGGGCTTTGTGAAAGGCGCACCTGTGTTGCTGGC